>JAESGU010000009.1_pt1 | contig 259210 bp, 241 predicted proteins | sample 9266271 | NCBI WGS metagenome assembly JAESGU01 (sample SAMN15740544, study PRJNA653495) | algae metagenome | isolation source: Scytonematopsis contorta HA4267-MV1 and co-occurring heterotrophs from mud... | place: USA: Palolo Valley Trail, Honolulu, Hawaii | collected 2009-07-25 | reverse complement strand
GCGCTGTTCGCCTCGATCGTGGCGATCAACCGCGAGGGCACCGCCATTGCCATGGTCGAGCAGAATGCGGCGGAGGCCCTCGACATCGCCGGCCGCGCCTACATCCTGGTGGACGGCAGGAACGCCCGCACCGGGGTGGCGCGCGAGCTGGCCTCTGACCCTGAGATCCGCCGCATCTTCCTTGGCCTCCATTGACGCGGCATGATCCGCCCAACCACTGGGAGACGTGAACCGATGAGCATCACCCGCCGCGCGGCGCTGGCCGCGATCGCCGCCGCGCTTGCAGCACCCCTGGTTGCGCGTGCGCAAGGCGCGGACCCGATCCGCTTCGGCGCGCTCAATCCCCTGACCGGCGCCGGCGGCCCCTATGGCCCCAGCATGCGCAAGGCGATCGAGGGCATCGTCGCCCAGGTGAACGAAGCCGGCGGCCTGCTTGGCGGCCGGCGCATCCAGCTGGTGGGCGAGGATTCGCAGACCAACCCGGATGCCGCGGTGCGCGCCGCGCGGAAACTCATCGACGTGGACAAGGTCGCCGCCATCATGGGCACCTGGGCCAGCGCGGTCACCACCGCGGTGGCGCCGCTGTGTTGGGAAAGCCGGACCATGCTGTTCACCGTGTCGGGCGCGGACAGCATCACGCAACTGCCGCATCGCGGCTACATCATCCGCACCCAGCCCAACAGCACGCTGCAGATCACCAAGCTGGCGGAGTTCCTGGGCGAGCGTGGCGCCAAGCGCATCTTCATCCTGGCCGCGCAAACCCCCTTCGCCGAGCCCAACCGCGTCATCCTGGAACGCGAGATGCCGAAATATGGCGGCGTCGTCGCCGGCCAGGTGATCTACGACCGCGAGAAAACCACCTTCCGCTCCGAGGTGGACCAGGCGCTGCGTACGCGCCCGGACTTCATCTTCCTGAACGGCTACACGCCCGACATGACCATCATCTTCCGCGAGCTGTTCCGCGCCGGCTGGACCGGCGGCAAGGTGGGCCCCGCCTATGCCGTGAATGCGCGGCTGCTGGAGAGCCTGCCGGCCGAGGTCACCGAGGGCACCGTGACCTGGGCGCCAAGCCCGGCCGTGGGCACGCCCGCCTTCACCCGGCTGCAGACGCTGCTGGGCACGCAGGACCCCGACCCCTATTCCTGCCAGACCAACGACCACGCCGCACTGGCGTGCCTCGCGATCGAGAAGGCGAAATCCGCCACGCCCGACGCCATCCGCGAGAGCGTGCGCCTGATCAGCCAGGGGGCTGGCGAGAAGGTCACCAGCGTGCTGGATGGCCTGAAGCTGCTGCGCGAGGGCCGCGAGATCAACTACGAAGGCGCGTCGGGGTCGTGCGACTTCGACGCCAGCGGCGACATCCTGACCTGCCCGTTCCGCTACGAGATCGCCGAGGCCGCGAAGCTGCGGACGCTGCGGATTTCTTGATCGAGGAACTTCCCCAGCTGCTGGTCAACGGCCTGGTCGCGGGCACCATCCTGGCGGTGCCCGCGATCGGCTTCACCGCGATCTACGCGGTGCTGCGCTATGCCAATTTCACCATCGCGAGCCACGCCACGATCGGCGCCTTCGCCGGCTACGTGGCGAACGTGACGCTGGGGCTGCCCGCCCATGCATCCCTGGTGTTCGCCTTCGTCGTGCCGGCGCTGTCGGGCGTGGGCTGCCATGTGATCGCGCTGCGCCCGCTGCTGCGCCAGGGCGGGCCGCTGACCGCGGCGATCGCGGCCGTGGCGCTGACCATCGCGCTGGAGAACGTGGTGCGCTTCGGCTTCGGCAACGATTTGCGCGGCTACAACCTGCCTGTGCATCGCGACTGGCGCTTCGACCTTGGCTTCGCGTTCCTGCGCATCGGCCCGCAGCAGGTCGAGAATGCCGCGATCAGCGTGGCGGTGATGGCCGCGCTGTTCCTGTTCCTGGCCTTCACCCGCACCGGGAAAATGATGCGCGCGGTGGCCGACAACCCGCAGCTGGCCTCGATCAAGGGCGTGAACGCGGAAACCGTCGCGCGCCTCGCCAATTTCCTGGGCATGGGGCTGGCGGGCGTGGGCGGCATGCTGCTGGGGCTGGATACCTCGATCGACCCGCTGACCGGCTTCCGCGCCATGCTGAGCGTGTTCGCCGCTGCCGTGGTCGGCGGCCTAGGTTCGATCCCCGGCGCGGTGATCGGTGCCATCGTGGTTGGCGTGGGCGAGGAGTTTTCCCTGCTGGTGCTGGATGCGAGCTACCGCACTGCGGTGGGCTTTGCCGCGATCGTGCTGGTGCTGAGTTTCCGCCCGCGCGGCATCCTGGGCGAGCGCGCGTACTGATGGAAAACTACATCGTCGCCATGCTGGTCTTCGCGGGCCTGTACGGCATGATGGCGCTGGGCCTCAATCTGATCTGGGGCCTGACCGGCATGATCAATCTGGGCCTGGTCGGGTTCTTCGGCTTCGGCGCGTACGTCTCCGCCATGCTGACGCGCCGGCATTTCGACCTGCCGATCCCGGCCGGCTGGATCGCGGCGACGATCCTCACGGGCCTGGCCGGCTGCCTGGTGGCACTCACGGTCGCGCGGCTGAAGGGCGACTACCTGGCGATCGTGACGCTTGGATTCAGCGAGGTGGTGCGCCTGGTCGCCAGCAACGAGATCAGGTTCACCGGCGGCACGGATGGCATTTCGGGCATTCCCGGCCCCTGGCGCGGTCAGGTGCCGCCGGCGACTTTCAACCTGATCTACCTGGGCATCACCGCCGCCGTGCTGGGCCTGACCTTCCTGCTGTGCCAGCGTATCCGCTACTCGCCCTATGGCCGCGTGCTGCGCGCGATCCGCGACGACGAGCAGGTGGCGGCGGTGGCGGGCAAGAATGTGCTGGGATTCAAGGTGCAGATCTTCGCCGTGGGGGCGGCCATCGTGGGCCTGGGGGGCGCGCTGTACGGGCATTTCAACGCCTACATTGCGCCCGAAGGCTTCGTGCCGCTGATCACCATCTATGTCGTGCTGGCACTCACCGCCGGCGGCACGGGATCCAACACCGGCGCGATCGTGGGATCGCTGCTGGTGGTGTTCTTTCTGGAAAGCATGCGCTTCGTGGTGCAGTACATCACCTTCCTGCAGGCGGTGCAGGTTGCCGCGTTGCGCGAGTTCCTGATCGGCGTCGCACTCATCGTGGTGCTGCGCTTCCGCCCGCAGGGGCTTTTCCCCGAACGTACGCCCCGCCATGAGGTCGCATGAACCGTCCCGATCCGCTGCCCCACCTGCTGGCCGTGGCCGAGGCTGCGCGCGACAAGGACCAGCCGAGGGCACTGTTCCGTGCGCTGGAGAAGGCGATGCATGCCGCCATCGGCGCACCGCTGTTCACCATCCTGCTGAAGCACAGCGATGGTTCGAGCGAGCGCTTCTGGTCGAACCGCGCGGAGTATCCGGTGGGCGGGCGCAAGCCGCCGAACCAGACGGCGTGGGGCCAGCGCGTGTTCCGCGACCAGCAATGCTATCGCGGCAATGACTACGCAGCGATCAAGGCGGCCTTCTTCGACCACGAGCTGATCCGCGCGCTGGGCTGCGAGAGCGTGCTGAACGTGCCGGTGGTGTGGCAGGGCGCCACGCTGGGCACCATCAACCTGCTGGCCCAGGCCGGCCACTACACGGAGGCCGACGAACCCGTGGCCCGCGCCTTCGCCGCGCTTGCGATTCCCGGCTACCTGAAACTGACAAGGCACTGAGCGTTGCCGAAGCTCGGCCACGCCACGCGCGATTTCCGCGTGGCGCAAATGAACGCGCTGATGGACGCGGAAGGGCTGGACGCGCTGGCCTTCACCACCGGCGACAATTTCCAGTTCGCCACCAACTTCCACACCGACGTGCAGGTGTGGGAGCGACCCATCGTCGCGGTGCTGCCGCGGCACGGTGCGCCCTTCGCGGTGATGCACGAGCTTTCCACCACCCATATCCGCTTCGCCACCGAAGCGGGGGAAATGTGGCTGTCCGACATCACCCTGTACGCCGAGCACCCGCGCGTGGAAAATCGCCTGGCGCTGCTGCCGCAATGGCCCGCGCTGGTCGCCGACACGCTGGCCGCGCACGGTCTGGCACGCGGCAAGATCGGCGTGGATGCGGGTGGTCCGCTGCTGAAGGCCATCGCCCTGCTGCCGCACGCCCGCGCCGAGGTGATGGTGGAGAAATTCCGCGCGTTGCGCTGGGTGCGCTGCGCCGAGGAACTGGCCCTGATGCGCGCGCTGGCCGGCCTTACCGACTGGGCGCAGGACCGCTACCGCGAGACCCTGCGCCCCGGCCGGCTGTGCCAGGAGCTCGACTTCACCCTGTTTGCCATGATGGCCGAGGAAGCAGGGCGCCGCTTCCCGGGCGAGCAGTTCGAGGTGCGCGGCTACAGCCTGTCCGGTCCCGCCAGCGCCGCCCCGCACGGCGACGGGCGCATCAGCGGCGCGAAGTTCGAGACGGGCCATGGCGTGGTCAACATCATCGTCGCCACGCTGAACGGCCTGTTCATCGAGAACGAGCGCACCTGGTTCGTGGGCCGGCCCGATGCGACGCAAGCGCGCGCCTTCGAAGCCGCCCGCGCGGCGAACGAGGCCGCGATCGAGGCCTGCGTCACCGGGCGCCCCATGAGCGGCATCGACGCCGCCGCCCAGGCGGTGATCGAGCGCGCGGGCTTCGCGGCCAATATCCTGCACCGCACCGGCCACGGCATGGGCAGCATCCTGCAGCGCTTCCCGGAGGACATGGCCTTCAACCACCGCGCCCTGCTGGCCGGCGAGGTCTATTCCGCCGAGCCCGGCATCTACATCTGGGGTCTGGGCGGTTTCCGGCATGACGACACGGTGGTGGTGGGCGACGTGCCGGAAAGCCTGACCAAGGCGCCGAAGGACCTCAAAAGCCAGACCGTGGGGTAGCGCAAACCTGTCCTGCGTCGCTTTTGCTTGACCGGCCGCGCGCGCTTCCCGCTCCATTCGCCCACGGCCAGGAAGGAGGGCCGGCACATGCTCGACGTGGCGACGGCGACGGCAACGGTGTTCATCGATGGCGAGGCGGGCACGACGGGCCTGCTGATCCGCGAACGCCTGGCCGCGCACCGCCGTGTGCGCGTGCTGTCGGTGGCCGATGCCGAGCGCAAATCGCCCGCGGCGCGCAAGGCCGCCATGGCCGATGCCGACCTGGTCGTGCTGTGCCTGCCGGACGATGCGGCGCGCGAGAGCGTGGCGCTGGCCGACAGCCTGCCGCATGGCGGCCCCCGCATCCTGGATGCCAGCACCGCGCATCGCGTGGCACCCGGCTGGGTCTATGGCTTCCCGGAACTCTCGGCGCAGCAGCACGAAGCGGTGCGCACGGCGCGCCGCGTGTCGAACCCCGGCTGCTACCCCACCGGCGCGGTCGCGCTGCTGCGCCCGCTGGTCGATGCCGGGATCGTGCCGGCCGACCATCCGGTCACGGTCAATGCGGTCAGCGGCTATTCCGGCGGCGGCAAGAGCATGATCGCCGCGTATGAAAGCGGCAGCGCGCCCAGCTTCGAGCTCTATGGCCTGGGGCTCACGCACAAGCACCTGCCGGAACTGCAGAAGTACTCCGGCCTCTCGCGCCGGCCGATCTTCGTGCCCAGCGTCGGCAATTTCCGCCAGGGCATGCTGGTTTCGGTGCCGCTGCACCTGGACAGCCTGCCCGGCAGCCCCACGGCGGCCGACCTGGAAGCTGCACTGGCCGCGCGCTATCGCGGCAGCCAGTGGGTCACGGTGCTGCCCGCCGACGCGTCCGGCAAGGTCGAGGCAGAGTCACTCAACGGCACCAACGCGCTGGAGCTGCGCGTGTTCGGCAATGCCCAGCATCGCCAGGCCGTGCTGGTGGCGAAGCTCGACAATCTGGGCAAGGGTGCCAGCGGTGCGGCGGTGCAGAACCTGGAACTGATGCTGGGCCTCGACGGGTAGGCTGGCTGGCCGCGGCGCGCCTGGCGTTGCGGCCGCTCCCCCCTAACCCTTGGCGATGTTCCAGTAGAACAGCGCCGGCCCCGCCAGCATGCCGCGCAGCCGCGTGCGATAGGCGATCACGCTGCGATACTGGCCCAGCGGCACGGACGTGACATGCGAGACGTGCAGCCGCTCCAGCGCCTGCAGGCTATCGGCGCGCTTCGCGGCATCACCCTCGAACGTCCAGGCACGGATCAGCGCCGGCACATCGGCGTTGCAGGGCCAGCCGAACCAGGCCTCGTCGCAGTGTCGTGCAAAGGTGTTCAGCAGCGGGTTGGCGATGCCGGTGATGGTGGCGTTGGTCACGAACAGGTTCCAGCCGCCCTGGCCGGGTGCCGCGCGCGACGCACGCCGCTGCACCAGCGCGCTCCAGTCCATGGCCTGCAGATCGACATTGGCGCCGATGCGCTTCAGCGTCTCCACCGTCATCAGCGCGCCCGGGTGCAGCGTGGCGTTGTCGGCCGGATCGAGCACCACGATCGGCCGCCCATCGTAGCCCGAGGCGCGCAGCATGTCGGCGGCGCGTTCCACGTCAGGCGCGGGCCAGCCAAGGGCCGCGCGCTGGTCGTCGTGGCCAGCGCAGCCGAAGGTGGCGGCGCAGTTGCGCGATGGCGTGTGGCTGCCCACCGTCGCCGCCATGAAGTCGGATTGCACCACCGCCATCTGCAGCGCGCGGCGTGCCTCGACCTTGTCGAAGGGCGGGTGCAGGTGGTTGATCACCATGAACAGCTGGTAGCCAAGCGGATCGTTGGGCGCCACCGTGACGTCGCGGGCGCGCTGCAATTGCGGCACCAGGTCGGGCGCGGGTGATTCCAGCACGTCGAGCTCGCCGGTCATCAGGCCGCTGGCGGCGGTGGCGGCATCGGGCATGTAGACCAGCTCCACCCGGTCCACCCGCACCACCTTGCCGCCGGCCGCCTGGCTGGCGGGTTCGGCGCGCGGCACGTAGCCCTGGAATTTCTCGTACACCACGCGGGCGCCGGGCACCCATTCCTCGCGCCGGAAGCGGAACGGGCCGGAGCCCACCATCTCGGTGATCGCGGTATTGGCGTCGGTGCGGGCCAGGCGCTCGGGCATCATGAAGGGCACGTTGCTGTCGATCTTGCCGAGTGCGTCCAGCACGAAGCCCACCGGGCGCGTGAGCTTCAGCACGAAGGTGCGATCGTCGTGCGCGTCGAGGCTTTCGGCGTTGGCCAGCAGCGCGCGGCCCATGCCGTCCTTGGCGCCCCAGCGGCGGATGGAGGCGACGCAGTCGGCGGCGCGCACGGGCGTGTCGTCGTGCCAGCGCAGGCCGTCGCGCAGCCGGAAGGTCCAGGTCAGGCGGTCGCCGCTGGTGTCGTATTCCCCCACCATCTGCGGCTGCGGCCGGTTCCCTGCATCCAGCGCGAACAGCGTGTCCCACACCATGTAGGCGTGGTTGCGGGTGATGTAGGCGGTGGTCCAGATCGGATCGAGCGTGCGCAGGTCGCCGATCGGCACGGCGCGGATCACCCGGTTCGGGTCCTGCGCCATGGTTTTCCGCGCGGCAGCGGACAGCAGCACGGGCGCGGCGAGCCCGGCGCGCAAGAAATCCCGGCGGATGGTGGTCATGTGGTGATGCTCCCCTGTCGTTGGGGAAAGCCTAGGGCGACGTTGCGCGGGCGGAAAGCGCGGTCAGAACGAAGGCGGAATGCCCGGCAGGATGCGCAAGTCGGGCTGCGCGGCGAACAGCGCGCTCCAGGCACGCCGCGCGATGCGGTCGGCCTCGGCCACGATCGCATCCTCGTCCATGGTCAGCACGCGGCCGTCCTGCATCAGCCACTGCCCGTCCACCATCACGCAGGAAATGTCCCGCGCCTGGCCCTGGTGGATGAAGGTCGAGGTCGCGCGGATCATCGGCACCAGGTGCGCCCGCGCCCTATCCACCACGATCAGGTCGGCCTTGTTGCCGGGCGCGAGCCACCCGGCATCGTCGATGCCGCACGCCCGGTAGCCGTTCCGCGTGGCCCAGCGCAGCGCCTGTTCGGGCGTGGGGTTGCGGCCATCGGCGCGGCGCACGCGCTCCATGAACAGGCCGGTGCGCGCCACCTCCACCATGTCCTCGGCCATGTTGTCCGACCCCATGCCGATGGTGCAGCCGAAGCCTTCCAGGTCGGCGACGCGCGGGCTGAGGCCGCGCCGCGCCGCGATGCAGGAATTGAACGCCACCGCCACGCCCGCCTGGCCCAGCAGTTTCTCCTCGCGGCACGCCATGCAGCGGCAATGCGCGGCGATCAGCCGGGGGCCCAGGAAATCGACGCTGGCCAGATACTCGGTCGGCAGCTGGCCCCGATGCGCCTCGATCGCTGCGACCTCGCCCCAGATCTGGTTGAGGTGGATGGTGCGCACCGTATCCAGCGCATCGGCCGTGTCGCGCAATCGCCGCAGCAGCGCGGGCGAGCACATGTCGGGCGCCCAGGCGGCCACGCCGACCTGGATGCGCCCCGCCGCCTTGCCGTGCCAGCCGGCGTGCAGGTCAAGGATGCGCGCGATGCCATCCTCGGCCAGCTTTTCGGACTGCACGAAGGGGCCGGGGTCGCCGATGCTGGTTTCGGCGCGGTCCCAGGCGCGCTCGGCCAGCACCAGGCGCAGGCCCGTGTCAGCCAGCTGCCGCGCGTAGCCGGCAATGCGCACGCCGTCCTCCAGCACCAGCGTGGTGCCGCTGCGGATGGCTTCCAGCGCGCCCAGCTGGCACATCACGGCATACTCGTCGGGCGGCAGCGCGGGCAGCGGCAGCGGCGACAGGCCGGCGCTGAAGGGCGGGCGGTGCGGCGGCGACAGATCCTCGAACAGGCCGCGCGCCAGCGTCATGCCCAGATGCGTGTGGATATTGGCGAAGCCCGGAAACACCACGCGCCCGCGCCCCGCGATGCGCTCGGCGCCGGCGAAGCGCTGCGCGATCGCCGCCGTGGGGCCGATCGCCGCGATGCGATCGCCCTCGATCGCGATCGCGGCATCGTGGTGCACGGTATCGGCGGCGTCGCCCGTGACGATCGTGGTGTCGTGGATGACACGCATCGTCATGGGCAGGGCGCGGCGGCTACTTGCAGGCGGTGACCTTGATCTCCACCAGCATCTGCGGCGTGGCGAGCGCACTTTGCACGCAGGCGCGCACGGGCTTGCTGCCGGCCGGCACCCACTTGGTCCAGACCTCGTTCATGCCGTCGCGCAGCTTGATGTCGGAAAGCCAGATCTGGGCTTCCAGGATGCGGGTCTTGTCGGTGCCGGCTTCGTCCAGCAGCGCATCGATCTGGTCCAGCACTTCCTGGGTCTGGCCCTTGATGTCCTTGCCGAGGTCATTGGCCACCAGCCCGGCCAGATAGACGAAGCCGTGATAGTCCACGATCTTGCTGTAGATCGCGGTTTCGTGGTGGCGGCTGATCTTGTTCATGGGTGCGCGTCTTCTCCCGTGTTGAACGCGGGCGGACGCTAGCGGCTAACGCTGAGCAGCGGAAGGCGGCACCCAGATGATACGGCACTGGCAAAACGGACAGCTCGCGGCGCCCTGGCGCGCCAGGTCGTCGTGCGCCCCGGGCTGTGGGCAGCGGTCCTTCAGGTCGGCAGCGATGCCGGCCGGCAGCTCCTCGATCCGGAACGCGGCGGCGGGCAGGGGGGCCACGGCCGGCAGGGCCAGGAACATGCGACGCTTCATGGACGCAGCCTATCACCCGCCGCGGTCCGCTTCCATCACCGCGATGATCCTGGGCAATCGCGAATACGCGACCGCGCAGGCGCCCAGGCCAAGCGCCGCGGCCACCGCGGTGGGCAGGCGCAGCCCGGTGACCTCGCCGATTGCGCCGAACGCCACGGCGCCCACCGCGGGACACGCGCGCACGATCAGCCCCCACAGCGCCATCATGCGCCCGCGCACATGGCTTTCCGCGCCCGACTGCACCAGCGTCTGGATCGAAACCCCGTGCACCGAGAAGCACACCCCGGCGGCCAGGCAGGCCAGCAGCCCCACCTCGAACACGCGGGTCGCGACGAAGGCGAGGCAACACAAGGCGAGGCCCCCGCCCGCCAGCACGCCCAGCCGCGACAGGCCCGCAAGCGTGCCGCGCCCGGCCATGGCGATGCCGATCAGCAGCGCGCCCAGGCCGATGGCGCCCGTCAGCATCGCCAGCCCCTCGGCACCGCGCGAGAACACCTGGTCGGCGAAGGCCGGCAGCAGGTCCTGGAAGGGGCGCACCAGGAAGCCCAGCGTCGCGGCGTACAGCAGCAGCGGGCCGATGCCGGGGTGCTTCGCGGCGTACGAGAATCCCTCCAGCGTGTCGGCAAGAATACTGTGCGTGGGCGCGTGGCCCAGCCGGTCGGCCGGATCAAGCCGCAGCAGCAGCAGCGATGCGGTGGCGATGGTGTAGGCCAGGGCATTGGCGATCACGGTCGGCACCGGCCCCACCGCCACGATGGCCGCGCCCGCCACCGCCGGGCCCAGCACGCGCGCCACGTTGAAGGTCAGGCTGTTCAGCGCCACCGCGCTGGGCAGCAGGTGGCGCGGCACCAGCGCCGGCACCATGCTTTGCCGTGCCGGCTGCGCGAAGGCCTGCGCCACGCCCAGGCACAGTTCCAGCACCAGCAGCAGCTCGATCGACAGTGCGTTGGCGGCGGCGCAGGCGCCCAGCACGATGGCCTGCGCGATCGCGGCCAGCTGCGTGGCGATGGTCAGCCTGAGCCGATCGGTGCGGTCGGCCAGCGCGCCGGCGATCGGGCTGATGATCACCGCCGGGAACAGGTCGGCGAAGGCCACGGCGCCCAGCCAGAAGGTGCTGCCGGTCAGTTCCCAGGCGATCCAGCCCACGGCCACGCGCTGCATCCACATGCCGGTCCAGGCCAGCAGGCTGCCGCCATAGAAGATGCGGCAATTGGGTTCGGCCAGCGCGGCCTTCAGCGTATGGAGCGCCACGCGCCCATCGTGGCCCGGCAGCGGCCGGGCGTGAAGCCGCTATGCCTTCACCGCCTGGCGCAGCCGGTACAGCAGTTTTTCGCGCGCCGCGTCGCTGCCCAGCGCCGCCACGGTGCTGTCGAGTTCCTTCAGCAGCGCCGTGCGTTCGTTGTGCCAGTCCCATGCGGCCTTCGCCGGCGCTGGGTTGATGGTGGCGCCCAATGGCTGGGCGGCCTCGGCCAGCGCATAGGCCGCATCGAGTTCCGGCCGGATGATTTTTTCGGCCGGCAGCATCGACGCGGCCTGCGCGGCAAAGGCGTCGCGCGCCTCCGGCTCGCCATGCACCAGGAACAGGCCGCGCCGCACCGGCAGCCGCGCCTTGAGCCAGGCCAGCAGCGCGCGGCGGTCGGCGTGGCCGGAATATGCCTCGATCGTTCTGATGCGCGCGCGCACCACGACGTCCTGGCCCATGATGCGCACGCTGTCGGCGCCGTCCACCAGCAGCCGGCCCAGCGTGCCGGGCGCCTGGTAGCCCACGAACAGCACGGTGGCCTGCGGCCGGTGCAGCGTGTTGATGAGGTGATGCCGGATGCGCCCCGCCTCCGCCATGCCGGACGCCGACAGGATGATCATGCCGCCGGCCACGCGGTTCAGCGCCTTGCTGTCGTCCACCGATTCGGTGAAGCGGATATTCGCCCCGGCCAGCGGCGTGCGGCTTCGTTCGTCAGGCGGAATGTCCTCGAGGTGTTTTCTGAACACCGATGTCGCCTGCGTGGCCAGCGGGCTGTCGATCACGATCGGCACCGTCGGCAGCTTGCGGCGTTCCATCAGCAGGTCGAGGTCGTGCAGCAGTTCCTGCGTGCGCTCCACGGCAAAGGCCGGGATCAGCAGGTTGCCGCCCTGGTCCAGCGCGGCCTGCACTTCCGTGGCCAGCAGCAGGCGCCGCTGTTCCGGCGAAAGATCGTCGCGGTCGCGGTCGCCATAGGTGGTTTCCATCACCAGCCAATCGACGCCCGAGGGGCTTTCGGCGTCGGTGATGAAGGATTTGCGCCCCGGCCCGATATCGCCGCTGAACAGCGCCGTGCCGAAGCCTGCGTGCTGCAGCTCCACGCTGGCACTGCCCAGCAGGTGCCCCGCGTTCCAGAACTTGCCGCGCATCCCGCCGGGCAGGTCGATCCACTGGTCGTAGTCGTGCGCCACGAACTGGGCCAGGCACGCCTCGGCATCGGCCCGCGTGTAGATCGGGTCCACCGGATCCTTGCCGCGCGGCACGTAGCGGCGATTGTGCTGGCGCGCCTCGACTTCCTGGATGCCGCCGCTGTCGGGCAGCATGAAGCCGCACAGTTCCACCGTGGCGTCGGTGGCGTGCACCGGGCCGGTGAAGCCGAGCCTGGTCAGGCGCGGGATCAGCGCCGCGTGGTCGGTATGCGCATGCGTCAGCACCACCGCGTCGATCGCGCGCGGGTCGAACGGCAGGGCCCGCCAGTTCAGCGCCTTCAGCGTCTTCGATCCCTGGAACATGCCGCAATCGACCAGGATGCGGGCGCCGCCCGCTGCCAGCAGGAAGCAACTGCCGGTGACCGTGCCGGCGGCGCCATGGAAGGTCAGCACCGGCGTGCTAGACTTGCCATCGGTCATGGATCACCACATTCCCCGTCTGATCTACGCGCTGATGGTGCTGGCGCTGGTGCTGCCCGGCGCGTGGTACATGGCACGGCGCAGCGGCGTGCCCATGCTGGCATCGCTGCTGGCCTGGGGCGGGCTGCTGGCGGCGCTGACGCTGGGATACACCTGGTGGCAGGATCGCCAGGCCGACGTGACCGGCCCCGCCATCATCGAAACCCCCGGCGGCGGGCGCGGGCCAACGCGGCTTTAGGGAATCCGCGTGCTGCCGCTATCGGCACGCGACAGGCATTCGCGGAACAGCCGGTCGCGATCCTGCTGCGCAAAGCCGCGCACCTGCTCGTCGAACACACGGTTGCTGTCGCCCAGGTCCACGTCGCGCCCTTCCAGCCGCATCAGGTCGCCGCGGTTGCGGGTGACCGCGGCGCGTTCGGCCTCGGCGCGGCAGGCGCTGATGGTGGCAGGCGACGGTCCGGCGCCCTGCGCCGCGCCGCGTGCCGGCACCGGCACCGGCTGCGGGCCGCGCGGCGCGGCCGCCGCGGTGCGCGGCACGGGGGCCGCAAGCGAGGCCGGGGGCGCCGGCGCCGCGGTGGCGGCTGCCGTGGGCGATGGCGGCGGCAGCGCGGTGCTGCGCGGCGGCGGCGCGGGATCATTGCCATAGGCGCAGGCAGCCACAAGAAGCACGGGCAGCAGGGCGGTCAGGCGAAGCAGGGGGCGTGGCATGCGGAAGAATCCTTCTCGGCGTCAGCCGGTTGGGTGGCGCGTTCTACGCGCTTGCGGCGCTGGCGTCACGCAGCAGCGCGCCCGGTGGCAGAAGCGCCCGGCGCAGCGCCGCTTCGTCGAAGCGTGCCGCGCTGTCCAGCGCCTGCGCGGCGGCGGCGCGCAGCAGCGACGGGTGCAACTCGGCCGCGCCGCCATCCAGCGCGTATAACCCCGCAAGCGAGGGCGCGCGGCCCAAGAGGTCGATCAGCGCCAGCAGCCGCAGGCACAGCGCCAGGCCATGCAGCGTTTCCAGCCCGGCCAGGCGATCCACCGCGTCGGCCCAGCAGCGGGCATCCTCGTCGGCGATGGCCAGCAGCGTGACCTCGCCATCGTCACGCCGGAACATGATGTTGCGCGGCGCGCCCCAGTGGGCGGCGGCGGCGGCGTGGTGCGCGGCATCCCAGGCGCGCGCCAGCGCGGCATGGCGCACCGGCGGCAGGCGCTCGGGCGGCAGATCGACAAGGTAGGTGGCAACGCCATCGGGGCCGGCGCCGCACTGGATCGAGGAAGCCATGCGCCAAACATGGCGTGCCGGGCCCGGACCGGCTAGGGGAACAGGCTGACATTCCGGAGCCGAATTCGATGTCTGACGTGACCCAGCTGACCGCCACCGAGGCTGCGCGGAAGATCGCCGGCGGCACGCTCAGTGCCACGCAGGTGATGGAGGCGCACCTGGCGCGCATCGCGGCGCGCGAACCCGCGGTGCATGCCTTCGCCTATCACGATCCGAAAGCGGCGCTGGCAGCCGCGCGCGCGGCCGACGCAGCACCTTCGCGTGGAAAACTGCACGGGCTGCCGGTCGCGGTGAAGGACGTGATCGACACGCATGACATGCCCACCCAGATGAACAGTCCTATCTGGACCGGCTGGCAGCCGCGCAGCGATGCCGCCTGCGTGGCCTGGACGCGCGCGGCCGGCGGCATCGTGATCGGCAAGAGCGTGACCACGGAATTCGCCACCCGCCATCCCGGCCCCACGGTGAACCCGCATGATGTTTCGCGCACGCCGGGTGGATCAAGCAGCGGCAGCGCCGCGGCCGTGGCCGACGGCATGGCCATGCTGGCCTTCGGCACGCAGACGGCGGGGTCCATCATCCGCCCGGCCGCCTATTGCGGCGTGGTCGGCTACAAGCCCAGCTACGGCATGATCAGCCGCATCGGCATGAAGATCATGGCCGACAGCCTGGACACGATGGGCGTGATGGCGCGCGGCGTGGCCGATTGCGCGCTGTTCGTCGGCGTGCTTTCGGGCCGCGACCTGGGCGACCCGGACGCGGCCCTGGGCAGCGCGCCCCGGATCGGCATGTGCCGCGGCCCGACCTGGGCCACGGCCGCGCCCGAAACCGGCGTGCTGCTGGACCAGGTGGCGGTGGCCATGAGCCGCGCCGGTGCCCGCGTGGTGCCGCGCGAACTGCCCGAGGGCTTCAACGCCCTGGTCGAGGCGCATCCGCTGGTGATGAACATCGAAAGTGCGCGCGCCATCGGCTGGGAACTGACGGTGCATCCGGACAAGGTCAGCGACGTGCTGAAGGACAAGCTGCTGCCCGCACTGGCCGAGCCGATCGAGCGCTACGACTGGGCGAAATCGGTGTTCGCCAATTGCCAGGGCGCGTTTCCGGCGGCGATGGAGGGGCTGGACATCCTGCTCACGCCGTCGGGGCCGGGTGAGGCGCCGGTCGGCACCTGGACCGGCGACCCGGCGTTCAACTTCGTCTGGACCAGCCTGCATGTGCCCTGCGTGACGGTGCCCGCGGGGCGCGGGCCGAACGGCATGCCGCTTGGCATCCAGGTGGTGGGGCGACGCGGCGAGGATGCCCGCGTGCTGGCCTGGGCGCGCTGGGTGCAGGCGGCGCTGGGGGAGGGGCGGCGCACCTGAAACCTACCCCCCGAAACGCCGCGTGATGAAGAAGGCGATGGTGGCGACCGTGCCGGTCAGCACCGTGCCCCAGGCCAGGTCCACGAAGGTCATGGTCACCGGCCAGTTGCGCAGCGTGGCCAGGTTGGTCAGGTCGTAGGTGGCATAGCAGAAGAAACCGAAGGCCGCGCCCAGCAGCAGCGCCTGGGTCCAGCTGCCGTCGCGCAGCGCCGGCAGCACGGCGAACATGACGATGCCGACGCAATAAAGTGCGTAGAACAGCAGCGCCACGCCCATCTTCGGCTGTTCCAGCATCAGGCTGCCAAGCTGCGTGCGATAGAAATTCAGCGCCACCACGCCGATCCACAGCAGGTCGATGACCAGGAACGGCACCAGCGTGCCGAGATAGGCGATCAGGTGAATGCGTTGCATCGTCCGCTCAACGTCAACAGGCAGCGGTGGTTGCCGCAGCCGGCGTCACGCCACGCCCCGCTCCGGCCAGTGCTCCAGCGCCGCCACCGTGTCGAAGTCGCGCAGCACGGCGTCGTCGCCGATCTCGACCTCGTGCACGAACTCGGCGTGCTCGCCCAGCAGGTGCCGGGCGCCCACGTCGCCGCTGACCGCCGCCATGGCGGGGAAGAAGCGGCGCGCCCACAGCATGGGGTTGCCCTGCTTGCCGCGATAGGTCGGCAGCACGATGGCGCGGCCCTCCTCCGGGTCGAAGGCGGCAATCAGCCGGTCCAGGATCGCGCCCGACACCAGCGGCATGTCGCCGAGTGCGATGATGGCGCCCGCCACATCCTCCGGCAGCGCGGCCAGGCCCGCGCGCAGGCTGGAGGAAAGCCCATCCATGTAGTCGGGGTTGTGCGCCAGCGTGATGCCCCGCGTGGCGAGTGCTTCCTGCACGCGCGCAGCATCGTGCCCGGTCACCACCACCACGGGGCGGGCGCGGCTGGCCAGCACGTGATCGACCACGCGCGCCACCATCGGGCGACCCTGCGTGTCCGGCACCAGCAGCTTGTTGAGCGGCGCCATGCGGCGCGACCGGCCGGCGGCCAGCACCACCGCGGCGATGCGTGGCCCGCGCCGCGTGGGCTTCAGCGCGGGGTCGGCGGCGGCCTTGGCGCGGGGCAGGGGGCGCGCCTCGATTTCCTTCAGCAGGCCGCCCACGCCCATCGCCATCACGTCGCGCGGGCTGATCGCCACGCCGGCATAGATCCGGTGCAGCACCCAATCAAAGCCGTTCAGCTTCGGGCTGCGCGCGCAGCCGGGCAGGATCACCGCCGGCGTGCCCGCGACCTCGCCCAGGCAGATCAGGTTGCCGGGATCGACCGGCATGCCGAAATGCGTGATCGACCCGCCGGCCGCGACCAGCGCGGCCGGGCACACGTCGCGCCGGTCCACCACGGCGCTGGCGCCGGCCACCAGCAGCACCTCGGCGCCGGCCGCCCGCAGCTTGCGTAGCGCCCGGGCCACTGCGGCTTCGTCATGCGCGCAGATTTCCGGCGCCAGCAGGGCACCGCCCAGCGTTTCCACGCGCGCACGCGTCACTTCGATGGTGCCCTCGATCACGCTGTCCTTCAGGCCGGGCAGGTGGGTCAGCACCAGGCCGGCGACCAGCGGCCGGAATGTCTCCACGCGCGCCAGGGGCGCGGCGCCGCGCGCGACCGATGCGGCGACCGCGACCACGCGCGCCTCGGCGGCGAAGGGAATGACCTTCACCGTCGCCAGCATCTCCTTCGCCGCGACCACGGAATAATTGGGCAGCGTGGCCAGCGTGACCGCCTCGTCCACCTGGTTCAGCCGGTCGATGCGCGGGGTGTCCAGCACCAGCAGGCCAGGATGCTCGGCCACCAGGTTCACCCGGCCGGTGGCGGCGCGGGTGCGGGCGATGCCGGGGCCCAGGCAGGCTTCGCCCACGCGATCCGCCACCTCGTCCTCCGGCACGTCGCCGGCTTCGATGCGGGCGGCGATCACGCTGGGGATGCCGGCCTGCTGCAGCGCGGCCACGTCGTCCTGGCTCAGCACGCGGCCCTTCTTCAGCGCGCGGCCGGGCAGGCGCACGCCATGCGCCAGGATGGCGCCGGTCGCCTCGGCCAGCGTGATGGCGCCGAAGATCATGCGGCCGCCGCGACCTTGGCCGCGACCAGCGCGGCGCCGCGCCGCACGGCCACGATCTCGGCCAGGATGGACAGCGCGATCTCGGGTGCCGTTGCCGCCTCGATCGAAAGGCCGACGGGGCCGCGGATGCGCGACAGCGCACCCTCGCCATGGCCGAGCTCGCGCAGCCGGGCCAGGCGCGCGGCGTGGGTTTTCCGGCTGCCCAGCGCGCCGATGTAGAACGCGCCCGATTTCAGGGCCGCGTCCAGCGCGGGGTCATCGAGCTTGGGGTCGTGGGTCAGGGTCACCACGGCGCTGCGCACATCCGGCGCGAATTCCGCCATCGCCGCGTCGGGCCATTCGGTGCTGACGGTGACGTTGGGGAAGCGTTCCTCGGTGGCAAAGGCGCGGCGCGGATCGATCACGGTGACCGCGTAGCCCAGCTGGGCCGCCAGCGGCACCAGCGCCTGCGCGATGTGCACCGCGCCGACCACGGCGACGCGCAGCGGCGGCAGGAAGGCGTGCAGGAACCATTTCGCGCCCTCCACCTCGACCGTGCGGCTTTCGTCGGCGGCCAGCGCGTCCTGGGCGGCGATGGCCAGCGCCGGGTGCACCAGCGCATCGGTGCGGTCGGCCAGAATGAGCGCCTGCGCGCCGTCATCGAGCCGCGTGGCCAGCACCACCGGGCGCTTGGCGGTACGCAGTTCGGCGAGCTCGGCGCGGGTGTCGGGAGTCATCTCAGTCGAGCCTTTCCACGAACACGGCCACCTTGCCGCCGCAGGCCAGGCCCACTTCCCAGGCGCGCTCGTTGGTGATGCCGAAATCGAGTTTTTGCGGCGCGCCGGACTGCATGGTTTGCTTCGCCGCGTCCGCCACCGCGCCTTCGATGCAGCCGCCGGAGACGCTGCCGGCGATGCGGCCCGTGGCGGTCACCGCCATCTGCGAGCCCACGGGGCGCGGCGAACTGCCCCAGGTCTCGATCACGGTGGCCAGCGCCACGGTTTCGCCCGCGTCGCGCCAGGCCGCGGCGGTGGCGAAGATGTCATCGGCGCTGGGTGTCATTGCGGTGGTGTCCATGCGTCCCTTCCGTCGCGCGGTGGCGCCGGGCGGGCCAGCAGATCGGCGAGCGCGCCCAGGCTTTCCAGATTGTGCACCGGGCGGAACTCATCGACATGCGGCAGCATCGCCCGGATGCCGGAAGATTTGGGCGTGAACCCGTCCCAGCGCAACAGCGGGTTCAGCCATACCAGGCGCCGGCAGGATTTGCGCAGCCGCTCCATCTGCGGCGACAGGTCGCGGCCGCCGTCGCGGTCCAGGCCATCGGTGATCAGCAGCACCACCGCGCCCTGGCCCAGCACGCGCCGCGCCCAGTGCGTGTTGAAGTCGTGCAGGGCTTCGCCGATGCGCGTGCCGCCGGACCAGTCGGGCACGGTGTTGCCGACCAGCTCGAACGCCACTTCCGGGTCGCGATGGCGCAGCGCCCGGGTGACGTTGGAAAGCCGCGTGCCGAACAGGAACACATGCGTGCGGCTGCGCGCATTGGCGATGGCGTGCAGGAAATGGAGAAGTATCTGGGCGTAGCGCGCCATGCTGCCGGAAATGTCGCACAGCACCACCAGCGGCGGCGGTTTTCTGCGATGCCGGCGTCGCGCCAGGTCGAGCAGCTCGCCCCGCTGCAAGGCGCGCCGCACGGTGGTACGTGGGTCGAACTTGTTGCCCAGCGGGTCGGGGCGATAGCGGCGGGTGGGGGTTTCATCGAGCGCGAGCCGCATGCGCTTTATGCGCGCGCGGGCTTCGGCGATTTCCGCGGCACTCATTGCCTCGAAATCCATCTTCGCCAGGCGCTCGCTGGCGCTGAAGGTCATCGCCGCATCGGTCTGCGGCGGCTCCTCCTGCTCCTTGCGCTTCGGCTCGGGGCGCTTCTCGCCGGCCATGGCTTCGGCAATTCTGCGCGCGCCCGCGCGGGGCTTCGACTCGTCCGGGCGGCGCATGCCGTCGATCGCGGCCATGGCCTTGGCGATCTCGTTGCCGGTTGGATCGCGCCAGAAAATCTCGAAGGCAGCGTCAAAAATCTCGCGCTGCTCGCGCCGCTGGGCAAGCAGGCATGCCAGCGCTGCCTTGGCATCGGCGCGGTTGGTGGCATCGATCGCCGCCAGGGCCTGCGCCGCCGCCACCGCCTGGCCCGGCCCCACCGGCAACCCGGCGCGGCGCAGCAGCCGGGTGAAGTGCATCACGTTGGCCGCCAGCACCCCCGATCGCGTGGCATCGGGGACCGGGATCACGCGGCGGCCTTCCGCGCCTCCGCCACCAGCGTGGCGGCCTCGGCGCCCTGGATCCGCGCGATGTCGTCCTGGTATTTCAGCAGCGCGCCGAGCGTTTCATCGACCGTGGCGGGGGTGAGTTCGTAGGCATCCAGGTGCTTCAGCGCCATCGCCCAGTCGATGGTTTCCGCAACCCCTGGCGCCTTGAACAGGTCCATGCCGCGCAGCTTCTGCACGAAGCCCACCACCTGGGCGGAGAGTTTCTCGGCCACGCCCGGCGCCTTCAGCCGCAGGATTTCGCGCTCGCGCTCGGCGTTCGGGAAATCGACCCAGTGGTACAGGCAGCGCCGGCGCAGCGCATCATGCACCTCGCGCGTGCGGTTCGATGTGATCACCACCACGGGCGGGGTTTCGGCGCGGATCGTGCCCAGCTCCGGCACCGTCACCTGGAAGTCGCTCAGCAGCTCCAGCAGGAACGCCTCGAACGGCTCGTCGGCGCGATCGAGCTCGTCGATCAGCAGCACTGCCGGCGTGCCGGAAATGGCCGACAGCAGGGGGCGTTCGATCAGGTACTCGCGGGCGTAGATTTCGCTGGCGATCTGCTGGCGGTCGTGCTGGCCGCCGGCCTCGGCCAGCCTGATCGCCATCAGCTGGCGCGGGAAATTCCAGTCGTACAGGGCGGCCGCGCTGTCCAGCCCATCGTAGCACTGCAGCCGCACCAGGCGCCGATCCAGCCCCTTGGCCAGCACCTTGGCGATCTCGGTCTTGCCGGTGCCCGCCTCGCCTTCCAGGAACAGCGGGCGGCCCAGCGTCAGCGCCAGGTGCACGGCGGTGGCGATCGACCGCCCCGCGACATAGTCGCCATCCGCCAGCATGGCGGCGGTTGCATCGACGGTGGCGGGCATGGCATCGGGCATCGGGAACTCCGGCGCTCAGCCCAGCAGCTGGCCGAGGACAAGCAGGCATATGGTGGCCAGGATCAGTCCCGCCACCCAGGCCCACAGCGGCAGGGCGCGGGGCTGGGTTGCGGTCATTTCGAGAACAGGAACAAGAGCGCCATGATCCCGAGCCACAGCGCGCCGCCCACGAAGGCCACGCGCGGCAGCCCCAGCGGCTCCTTGGGGATGAGATCGAGCAGGGAAATCCCGGCGCTGGCGGGCGCCGGCGGGGGCGGCGGGACCGGCGCCGCACCTGGTGCGTCGGCAGCCACCGGCGGGGCTTCGCGCGCGGCCACGGCGGCGCTGAAGCGGTCGAAGAACTGCTCGGCCATCTGCTTGGCGCTGCTGTCGATCAGGCGGGCACCCAGCTGCGCCAGCTTGCCGCCGACCTGGGCATTCACGTCATACGACAGCAGCGTGCTGCCGGCTTCGGCATCGGCCAGGCGCACCTTGGCGCCGCCCTTGGCGAAGCCGGCCACGCCGCCGCTGCCCTCGCCGCCGATCGTGTAGCTGGTGGGCGGGTCGATCTCGGAAAGCTGCACCTTGCCGGTGAAATTGGCGCTGACCGGGCCCAGCTTGACGGCCACCTTGGCGGACATCTCGGTCTCGCTGTGGCGGGTGATCTCCTGGCAGCCGGGGATCGACTGGCGCAAAATCTCGGTATCGTTCAGCGCCGCCCATACCTTGTCACGCGGGGCGGGAATGCGGCGTTCGCCGGACATGTCCATGGGGGCAGCGGTCTCCTCGGGGTCGCGCCGACCATAGGCGCCGCGCCGCCGGGTTGCCAAGGCAGGGGCGGCACGATAGGCGGGTCGGCGCGCAACCCTGACCCGGACACACCCCACACGATGCGACGATTCCTGGCCGGGCTTGGCGTTGCGGTGGCGGGGCTGGCCGTGGCAACGCCCGCGCTGGCCGCGCCCGGCGCCGGGGTGGATGGACGCGTGCTGGGCTTGGTGTGGATCGTGCCCTTCGCCGGCATCCTGCTGTCCATCGCCATCCTGCCGCTGGTCACGCCCACGCTGTGGCATCACCATTTCGGCAAGATCGGCGCGGCCTGGGCCGCTGCCTTCCTGGTGCCCTTCGCGCTGATCCATGGCTTCGCGACCGCCTGGTACGAAGCCATGCACATGATGGTGCTGGACTACGTGCCGTTCGTCATCCTGATCCTGGCGCTCTACACCACGGCCGGCGGCGTGCTGGTGAAAGGCACCTTGCCCGGCACGCCGCTGATGAACACCGCCATCCTGGGCACCGGCACGCTGGTGGCCAGCATCATGGGCACCACGGGCGCCAGCATGCTGCTGATCCGGCCGCTGCTGCGCGCCAACGAAGGCCGCCTGCACAAAACCCACACCTTCGTGTTCTTCATCTTCCTGGTCAGCAATATCGGCGGCAGCCTGACGCCGCTTGGCGACCCGCCGCTGTTCCTTGGCTTCCTGCGCGGCGTCGGGTTCTTCTGGCCCACCCTGCACCTGGCGCTGCCGATGGGGCTGGCCGCGCTGACCCTGCTTGGCATCTACTACGCGCTGGACGGCCTGGCCTACCGGCGCGAGCCCTTCCACGAGCAGGATCCCGACACGGTGGCCGAGCCGACCGGCATCGCTGGCTGGGTCAATGTCGGGCTGCTGGCGGCGATCATGGCCGTGGTGCTGATGGTGGGGCTTTGGCAGCCCGGCAGCTTCACCATCCTGGGCCAGTCGATGGGCATGCAGGTTGCGGCCGCCTGCCTGCTGCTGGTCGGCATCACACTGCTGTCGCTGAAACTCACCCCGCCCATCGTGCGGCGCGCCAACGACTTCACCTGGGCGGCCATGCTGGAGGTGGCAAAACTGTTCGCCGCCATCTTCATCACCATCATCCCGGCGCTGGCCATCCTGCGGGCCGGGCGTGAAGGCGCGCTGGATTGGCTGATCGCGCTGACGTCGCGGGCCGATGGCACGCCGAACCCGGCAATGTATTTCTGGCTGACCGGCGCGCTTTCCAGCTTCCTGGACAATGCGCCGACCTACCTGATCTTCTTCAACCTGGCGGGCGGTGATGCGGCCACGCTGATGGGCCCGTTGTCGCAGATCCTGCTGGCGATCAGCTGCGGCGCGGTGTTCATGGGCGCCAACAGCTATATCGGCAACGCGCCCAATTTCCTGGTGAAAGCCATCGCCGAGGAGAACGGCGTGGCGATGCCATCCTTCTTCGCCTATTGCGGCTGGGCGTGCGTGTTCCTGCTGCCGATCTTCGCCGTGCTGACCGTCATCTTCTTCCGCTGAGAACGAGGCACCCCATGCCCTACCTGGTCGCCGACGACCTGCCCGCGATGCCGCCCGGCCAGCGTTTTCGCGCGCTGCTGGAGCGCCCCGAAATCCTCGGCATGCCGGGCGCGCACAACGCGCTGGCCGGGCTGATGGCAAGGCAGGCGGGGTTCCAGGCGCTGTACCTGTCCGGCGCGGCCATGACCGCCAGCATGGGCCTGCCCGACCTTGGCATCATCACGGTCGAGGAAGTGTGCTTCTTCATCCGCACCATCTCGCGCGCCACCGGCCTGCCGGTGCTGGTGGACGGCGACACCGGCTATGGCGAGGCGCTGAACGCCATGGCCATGGTGCGCGCCTTCGAGGCCGCGGGGGCCGCCGCCGTGCATATCGAGGACCAGGTGCTGCCGAAGAAATGCGGCCACCTGAACGACAAGAAGCTGGCCACGGTGGACGAGATGGCCGCCAAGGTGAACGCCGCCCGCCGCGCGCGCACGGACCTTTACATCATCGCCCGCACCGATGCCGCCGCCAGCGAAGGCATGGACGGCGCCGTGGCGCGCGCCGAGCGCTACCTGGACGCCGGCGCCGATGCGATCTTCCCCGAAGCCCTGCACAGCGCAGAAATGTTCCGCGAGTTCGCCAGGCGCGTGCGGGCGCCCCTGCTGGCCAACATGACCGAGTTCGGCCGCACGCCCTTCTTCTCCGCCGCCGAGTTCCAGGACATGGGCTATCGCATGGTGATCTGGCCGGTCAGCTCGCTGCGTGTCGAGGCGAAGGCGGTGGGTGAGCTGTACGCCGCGATCCGCCGCGACGGCGGTGCGCAGGGCATGCTGGAGCGGATGCAGACCCGCGCCGAGCTGTACGCGACGATCGGCTACGCGGAGTACGAGGCGCTGGATTCCTCGATCGTCGCCACGGTGGTGCCGCACGGCATGCCGCAGGACGGGTGACCCTGCCGACCCAAGCGCCCCTCACCCTGTCCGCACCCCTCGGGAGAGGGACAGGGTGAGGGGCGCTTTGCTGGAGCGCTTCGGTGGCGCTACTGCCGCGCCCTTTCCAGAAACGTCTCCACCGGCCCGTAGAACGCCTCCTCCAGCGCGGCGATGCGCGCGTCGGGCCAGTCCCACCATTTGATCTCCAGCAGGGAAGCGACGATCTCGGGCGGGAAGCGGAAGCGCACGCGGCGGGCGGGGTTGCCGACCATGATGGCATAGGGCGCCACATCCCGCGCCACCACCGCGCCCGCGCCGATCACCGCGCCGTCGCCCACCGTGACGCCCGACAGCACCATGGCGCGCGCGCCGATCCACACATCGTTGCCGACGGTGAGCGGGCCGCGCGTGATCGCGTCCTGCACGCCCTGGCCGGGTCGCAGCAGCATGCCCCGCAGCGGGTAGGTGCTGGGCAGGTGCGTCGGGTGGTCAGCCTGGCCGAACAGCAGCACGTCGGGCCCGATCGAGCAGAACGCGCCCACGCGGATCGGGCCCAGCGCGCTGGGGCGCACCACGTTGCGCGCGCCCAGGCCATAGGTGTGGCGGCCGACGGTCACGTGCGCGGGCAGCGGCTTCGGTGCGGCGCCGAACAGGCGGCGCAGGCGCTGGGTGAAGGCGCGCTGGGGCCGGTCGGCCACGCGCCTCAGGCGCGCCCGGGCAGCGCGGCCAGCAGCTCGCGGCGCACGCGCTCCAGCACGCTGCCGCGATGCGCGGCGTCGTTCGCCGCGAGATAGGCGCGCGCCGGCGCCGGCATGGCCCGCGCACCCTGGCGCGCGCGGAAATCGCGCAGCAGCCGCAGCGCCGCCGGCAGCGCCCGCCAGGCTTGGCCGCCGGCGCCGTTGCGCAGGCCCTTCAGCCAATAGGCGAACCACTTCGCCACGATGAACGGCAGGGAAGCGCCCCACTTGCCATCGATGTACAGGCGGTTGCGCACAAAATAGAAGTAGCGCGTGCCGCCCCAGGCGAAGCGGTGCTGGGCAGAGACCTTGTGGCGCACAACCAGGCTGCCGTCATAGGCGATGCGCCTGCCGGCGGCGATCGCGGCCAGCGCGAAGTCGTACTCCTCCCAGCAGAAGAACAGTGCGTCGTCATAGCCGCCCAGCGCCTCGAAATCGGCGCGGCGAATGGCGTGGCCGGCGCCGACGAAGGTGACGGTGTCGAATTTTTCGGCCGCGCGCGGCAGCAGCGATTTCGGATAGCCCCAGCTGGAAAGATCATCCGCGCCGGTGTCGAACACCACGATGCGCACCGCGAGAGCCGCGAGCGATGGGTCGGCGTCGAGCGCGGCCACGGCGCGGGCAAGCGTGTCGGGCGATGCGAACTCGGCATCGTTGTCCAGCGCCACGACCACGCGGCCGGTGCCCAGCGCGGTGCCGCGGTTGCGCCCGCCGGCCACGCCGTGGTTCCTGTCCAGCCGCACCACGGCAACGTCGGGCAGGCCGGCCACCGCATCCTGCAGGCGCGAAAAATTCTCGGGCTTCGAGCCCTGGTCCACCAGCCATACGCGCTTGGCCAGCCCAGTCTGCGACGCGGCCGAGCGCGCGGCGGCGATCGTCTCGTCGGTGCGATCGACCGACAGGATCACCACGTCGGCGTCGTAGGCGGTCATTTCTCGCCGGGCGCGGGCAGGGACAGGTAGCGCATGCGCTTGGCCTCCTTCCGCGCGCGCGCCACGCTGTCCAGGATCAGGCCGCAGGCGAAGGACAGGAAGGACAGCAGCATCAGCATCATCGACAGCAGGAAGGTCGGCAGCCGCGGCACCAGGCCGGTGCTGAAATAGGTCATCAGCACGGGCACCAGCAGCAGCGCCGCCAGCCCCAGCAGCACGGCGCCGGCGGTGCTGAAGAACTGCAGCGGGCGCTCCTCCTTCACCAGGCGCACGATGGTGACCAGGATGCGCAGGCCGTCGCTGTAGGTGCGCAGCTTGCTGGTGGAACCGGCCGGACGGTCCTTGTAGGCGGTCTTCACCTCGCCCACCGGCATGTCGAGCTCCAGCGCGTGCACGGTGAATTCGGTTTCCGTCTCGAAGCCGGCGGCGAGTGCCGGGAACGACTTCACGAAGCGGCGGCTGAACACGCGGTAGCCGGACAGCATGTCGGTGATGCGGCTGCCGAAGATGGTGCCCACCATGCCGGTCAGCACGCGGTTGCCCAGGCGATGGCCGGGCCGGTAGGCGGCCTGGATGTCGGTGACGCGCACGGCATTCACCATGTCCAGCCGGCCTTCGACCAGCTGGCGCACCATGTTCGGTGCGGCGGCGGCTTCGTAGGTGTCGTCGCCGTCGCACAGCACATACACGTCGGCCTCGATGTCGGCGAACATGCGGCGCACCACGTGGCCCTTGCCCTGCAGGGGTTCGGTGCGCACCGCGGCGCCGGCTTCGCGCGCCACCGCCACGGTGCGGTCGCGCGAGTTGTTGTCGTACACGAAGATCGTGGCCAGCGGCAGGGCGGCCCGGAAGTCGGCGACCACCCTGGGGATCGCCACTTCCTCGTTGTAGCAGGGGATCAGCACGGCGACGCGCAGGCCGGCGGCGGGGTCGGCGGCGAGTTCGGGGTCGGGCTTGGTCAACATCGTGCTTGGGGGCTCCGCGGGGCGGGCGGCATGCTGCCTGGAATTGGTTAGCGCCGGGCTGCCGGGGCACGCAACCGGCGCGTGCCGGGGGTGACGGTCAATAGGCGTTCTTCATGCGCAGCACCATCATCGCGGTGCGCGCCAGGATGCCGACATCAAGCCAGACCGACCAGTTCTCGATGTATTCCAGGTCGCATTCCACGCGGCGCACGATCTTGTCCTCGGTATCGGTTTCGCCGCGGAAGCCGCGCACCTGGGCGAGGCCCGTGAGGCCGGGCTTCACGCGGTGCCGGGCGGCATAGCGCGCCACCACATCCTCGAACGGGCGGCCGGCGGCGCGGGTGCCCGGCGCGTGCGGGCGCGGCCCCACGATCGACATCTCGCCCATCAGCACGTTGAAGATCTGCGGCAGCTCGTCGAGCGAAGTTTTCCGCAGGAAGGCGCCGACGCGGGTGATGCGCGGATCGTCGCGCGTGGCCTGGCGCGCGATGCGCACTTCCTCCTTGGGGTTGTGCCGCATGGAGCGGAACTTGATCATGCGGAATTCGCGGTTGTTGAAGCCCACGCGGCGCTGGCGGAAGAACACGGGGCCGGGGCTGTCCAGCCTGATCGCCAGCGCCACCAGCGCCATCGGCAGGGCGGCGACCAGCAGCACGGGGATGGCGATGGCCAGGTCCTCGGCCCGCTTCAGCACGCTGGCCCAGCCGCTGATCGGCCGGTCCATCAGGTGCACCAGCGGCACGCCGCCCACGTCGGTGACGCTGCGGCCCGGGAAATGATAGCTGATCAGGTCGGGTGCCAGGCGCACATGCACCGGGTATTCGGACAGGTGGTGCAGCAGCGCCAGCGTGCGCTCCTCGGCCGACCAGGGCAGCGCGATGATCACCTGGTCCACCACGCCGCGGCGCACCAGGCTGAACACCTCGTCGATCTGGCCCAGGAAGGGCAGGCTGTCCATTTCCGTGCCGATGCGCGTGTAGCGGTCATCGACGAAGCCCAGCAGCCGCAATGAGCGATCGTGGCGGCGGCGCAGGAACTGCACCAGGCGGGCGCCGTTGGTGCCGCCGCCGATCACGATGGTGCGTTCGGCGAAGGTTTCCGGCCGCGCCAGCAGCGCGCGCGCCGCAAGCGCCCGGCCGCTGGGCAGCGCGATCGCGGCCAGGCCGGCCCAATAGAGCGTCCATTGATGGTTGATTCGCGCCTGCTGGTCGAACACGATGGCGGACAGCCAGATGATCGCGCCGGCGCCCAGGCCCGACATCAGGATCGGCTGGATCTGGCGCGCGGGGTCGTGGAAAGCGCCCTTGCGGTAGCTGCCGGCGAAGCCGATTCCACCCAGCGTCAGCAGCCCGGCCAGCAGCGCGATCGGTGCTTCCAGCCCGCCCGGCGCGGGCCCGGCGAACAGTGCGGCGGCAAGTGCCGTGGCAGCCAGCAGCAGCGTGTCCAGCCCCACGAACCCGACCGCCAACAGGGCATGGGGCACAGGTGGAGTCCCGACGGTGCGGCTAGACGCGGTGCGCCGCGGCAGCGCCCCCGCGGCCGCATCGGCATCGCGCTGGCCGACCGAGGGTGCAGGAGACGCGGCACCTTCGATCCGTTCCAACATCGCGGTCGCCCCCTTTTCCTCGCGCCGCACGGGAAGACCTATCCCGCGCTCAAGTGTGGTGTCAACGCGCGAGACAGCCGAAGCGCGCACCTCAACGACCCATAGGATCATGCTGCGTTGCAAAAAAAGCAATAAACCTTTGGTGAAGGTGCATCCGGCGCGAACGTCGCGCCATGGAGAAACAATTGAAATCGGCGCGCGAGAGCGGGCACGCCAGAAAGTGCCACAGCTTTTGCTTCATCATTGATGTAAGCGGCAAAACATTGGCAAGAATTTGACGGGCGTGCCGCCCCGCCTGATCACGAAATCACTCGGCAACTTCTTTACAAGCTTGCCACATCGCCGCCACATTCCGCGCGTGTCAAATCTCGTGAAATGAGACACAGCGTTGGACTGTTCGGCCGGCAGACGGAAAGTCGTATCAAGAATTACATCAACGGTTGAATATGAGAAACCGCGAAACCGCAAAATTCGCCCCCATCCCCGCCAGCGCCCCGGCAAACACCGCAACCTCCGGCCAGCGCGCACACCAGGGTATGTTGGCCACCAGCAGCGCATAGGTGCCGTAGTTCAGCGCCAGCCCCGGCAGCATCGCCACCACGAACACCGCCCATTGCCGCCCCGGTGCCGCGCTGGCCCCCGTGCTGCCCCGGAACGTGAATTTTCGGTTGAGCCACCACGTCGTGCTGGCCGCCGCGATGTAGCTGGGCACCCGGCCCCAGTACAGCCCCAGCCCCGCCAGCAGCCCCAGCCGCAGCACCACCACATCCACCACGTAGCCCGCCAGGCCCACCAGGCCGAAGCGCAGGAACTCCTGCCCCAGCCGGCCCAGGCGCGATTGCATGAGCCGGGTCAGCAGCGTGGTGTGGTGCGGCATGCGGGGCCGCTAGCATCCGCGCGGCACCGCGCCTAGGGGGCGACGTGCGCGGCCGTTGGCTTCCGCGAACGATCCTGCCGTGCCAAACCACGGGCGGCACAATCAGGGGCGGGCATGACGGGAACAACGCTGATCACGGGCGCGGCCAGCGGTATCGGCGCCGCGCTGGCGCGGCTGCTGGCCGCACCCGGCGCGCGGCTGGCGCTGCACACGCGGAAAAATGCCGCCGCGCTGGAAGCCGTGGCGGCCGTCGCGCGCGGCCAGGGCGCGCAGGTCACGCTGCACCTGGGCGACCTGGCCGATCCCGAAACCGCCGGCCGCCTTGTCGCCCAGGCCGGGCCGCTCGCTGCCCTGGTCGCCAATGCCGGCTTCGCCGACCGCACGCCCTTCCTGGCGCTCGATCCCGCGCGGCTTGCCGGCAGCCTGGACGCGATCAGCTGGGGCTTCTTCCGGCTGAGCCAGGCGGCGGCGCCGGTGCTGGAAGATGGCGGGCGGATCGTGGCGGTCAGCAGCTTCGTGGCGCACGCCTTCCGCACCGACGTGCCGCAATTCCCCGCCAGCGCCGCCGCCAAGGCCGCAGCCGAGGCCATGGTGAAGTCGCTGGCGATCGAGCTGGCCCCGCGCCGCATCACCGTGAACGCCGTGGCGCCCGGCTTCGTGCGCAAGGACGCCGCCGGGCATGTGGCGCTGGAGCCGGAACGCTGGCAGACGATCGCCGCCAGCATCCCGCTGGGCCGCATCGGCGAACCCGCCGAGATCGCAGCCGCCATCGCCTTCCTGCTGACGCCGCCGGCCGGCTACATCACCGGCCAGGTGATCCATGTGGATGGCGGGCTTTGCACATGAGCGCAGGTCAGTGAGAGGCGGCCAATGAGACTGGGCCAATGAGACTGGGCATCATCGGCCTGGGCGCCATGGGCGGCGCCATGGCGCGGCGCCTGGCGGAAACCGGCGCCGCCCCCCTGGGCTTCGACCTGAAGCCGCCGCCCGACCTGCCCGCCGCACCCGACGCCGCCACGCTGTGCGCGGCCTGCGAGGTGGTGATCCTGTCCCTGCCGAACGACGCCGCCGTGGCCGAGGCTGCATCCGCCTTCACCGCGCGCGCCCGGCCCGGCGCGGTGCTGCTCGACACCTCCACGGTCAGCCCCGATTCCACAAGGGCACTTGCCGCGCGGCTCGCCGCCAACGGCCAGCATCTGCTGGATGCCCCGGTCAGCGGCGGCCCCACCGGCGCGCGCGCCGGCACGCTCGCCATGATGGTGGGCGGCGCGCCCGACGTGCTGGAGCGCGTGCGCCCGGTGCTGGCGCGCATCGCCACCCGCATCGTGCATGTGGGCCCTTCGGGCGCCGGCAATGTCGCCAAGCTGGTCAACAACTTCCTGGTCGGCGCGCATCTGCTGGCGGCGGCCGATGCCTTGCGCATGGGCCGCATGGCGGGCGTCGATCCCGCCATGCTGCTGGAGGCGATCAACGGCGCCTCGGGCCGCAGCCTCGCCACCGAGGTGAATTTCCCGCGCTGGATCCTGCCCGAAAATTTCGACAGCGGCTTCACCGCGGGCCTGATGCGCAAGGATCTGCGCCTGGCGGCCGCACTGCCGGGCGCGCCGCGCGGCGTATTGAACCGCTGGCTCGCCAGCCCCGTCACCGACCGCGAGGATTTCAACCGCGTCGCCCAGGACACGTTCCGCAATGGCTGACGCGCTGCCATTGCCCACCGCGGCCGACACCGCGCGCGAAAGTTTCTCGGCCCTGCTGGGCGCGGGCGCCGAACCCGGGAGTTTCGTGGGCGGCGCGCTGGTGGCCGGGCAGGGCGAGGCGATCACGCTGAGCGACCCCGCCACCGGCGCCGAGCTCGCGCGCTATCGCGATGCGGGCCAGGTGCTGGTCGATGAGGCAGCCCGCATCGCCGCCGATGCGCAGCGCCACTGGATGACGCTGTCGGCCGCCGCGCGCGGCCGGAAACTCTGGGCCTGGGGCGAGGCGGTCGAGGCAGCCGCGCCGGCGCTGGCGCGGCTGGAGAGTGCCACCAGCGGCAAGCCGATCCGCGACTGCGCCGCCGAGGTTTCCCGCGTGGCCGAGATGCTGCGCTACTGGGCCGGCTGGACCGACAAGATTTTTGGCGAGGTGATCCCCGTTCCCTCCGGCCACCTTGTATACACGCGGCCGGAACCGCTGGGCGTGGTGCTGGCGATCACACCCTGGAACGCGCCGCTGTTCACCGCCGGCTGGAACCTGGCTCCCGCGCTGGCTTGCGGCAACGCCGTGCTGCTGAAGCCCAGCGAGGTCACGCCGCTGTCGTCGCTGGCCTTCGCCAAGCTGGCCGAGGCGGCCGGCCTGCCGCGGGGCCTGGTGCAGGTGATCGCAGGGCTTGGCCCCAGCACGGGGGCGGCCGCCGTGGCGCATGCGCTGGTCGCCAAGGTGACCTTCGTGGGCAGCCCCGAAGGCGGTGCGGCGGTCGCCGGCCTCGCGGCGCGGCACGCCAAGGGCTGCGTGCTGGAGCTGGGCGGCAAATCGGCCAACATCGTGTTCGCCGATGCCGACCTCGATCGCGCGGTCAGGGGCGCGCAGGCGGCGATCTTCGCCGGCTGCGGGCAAAGCTGCGTGGCCGGCTCCCGCCTGCTGGTGGCGCGCGCGATCCATGACCGCTTCGTGGCCGACGTCGCGGCGGGCGCGGAAAGGATCCGCGTCGGCCTGCCGCTCGATCCGGTCACCGAGATGGGGCCGATCGCGACCGAGCGGCAATATGCGCGCGTCACCGGCCTGGTGGCCGAGGGCCTGGCCAGCGGCGCGCGCCTGGCCACCGGCGGCGCGGCCCCCGAAAACCTGCCGCCCCGCGGCAACTGGCTGGCCCCCACCCTGCTGGCCGGCATCGACAATTTTTCGCGCGCGGCGCAGGAGGAAATTTTTGGCCCCGTCCTGGTGAGCATGCCGTTCGACGACGAGGCCGATGCCGTGCGCCTGGCCAATGCCACGCGCTTCGGCCTGGCAGCGGCGGTGTGGACCCGCGACGTATCGCGGGCGCACAGGATGGCGGCGGCGGTGCGCGCCGGCACGTTCTGGGTGAATGGCTACAGATCCATCCACGTCTCGGTGCCGTTCGGCGGCTTCGGTGCCTCGGGCCACGGGCGCAGTTCCGGCACCGCGGTGATCGGCGAATACACCGCGCCCAAGGCGGTATGGGTGGACAGCGCCGAAGCACCCGCCATGGGCTTCGGCTACGGGCCGGCAGCGACATGACGGCATCCCTGTCCCATCCCGCCACCGCCGCCTTCCAGGACGCGGCCGGCTATGACCGGCTGATGGGCCGCTGGAGCCGGCGCCTGGCACCGTTGCTGATCGGCTTCGGCGGCCTCGCGGATGGCGATCGCGTGCTGGACGTGGGCTGCGGCACCGGCAGCCTGGCCTTCGCGCTGCCCACGATCGCGCGTGTGGCCAGCGTGACCGGCATCGACGCGACCGAGCCGTTCATCGCGGCGTGCCGCACGCGCAGTGCCGATCCGCGCTTCAGCTTCGACGTGGGCGATGCGCGGGCACTGCCCTATGCGGATGCGTCCTTCGACCGCGCCTATTCATCGCTGGTGCTGCATTTCATTCCCGATGCGGCGAAGGCGGTGGCCGAGATGCGCCGCGTGGTCCGGCCCGGCGGCACGGTGGCCGCCGCCGTGTGGGACACGTATGGCGGGCAGTTGTTCATGCGCATGCTGTGGGACATTGCCGGCGTGCTGGATCCCGCGCTGGAGCGCCCGTTCTTCCGCCCGCTGACCGCGCCCGGCGAGATGGCGGACGCCTGGCAGGGCGCCGGCCTGGTCGCGGTCGAGCAGACGAGCCTCATGATCCGCGTGGAGTTCGCGGATTTCGCCGACTACTGGGGATCGTTCGGCACCGGCGAGGGGCCGATCGGCAAGTATGTCGTTGGCCTGAGCGATGCTGCGCGGAAAACTCTCGAGCAGCATCTGCGGCGCGCCTATCTGGGCGGCCGGGCGGATGGGCTGCGCTCGATGGTGAGCGTGGCATGGGCCTGCCGCGGCGTGGTGCCGGGCGGATAAAGGCGACGCGGCGCGCGCGCCCTTCCCAAGCCTGCCCGCTTGCGTTCACCATCGCGCCGCAATCACGCCTGGGGAGAAGGGCACCATGCTTCGACGCGATCTGTTCCGCGGCAGCGCCGCTGCCGTGGCCACGCTGGCCGCACCCGGCATCGTGCGGGCGCAGGGGCAGCGCATACTGAAATTCATCCCGCAATCCAACCTGACCGCGATCGACCCGATCTGGACCACGGCCTATGTCACGCGCAACCACGCGCTGATGATTTTTGACACGCTGTGGGGGCTGGATGACGACCTGACGCCCAGGCCGCAGATGCTGGAAGGCGCGCTGCTGGAGGATGACGGGCGCAAATGGTCGCTGGCGCTGCGCCAGGGCCTGCGATGGCACGACGGATCGCCGGTGCGCGCCGCCGATTGCGTGGCCAGCGTGAAGCGCTGGGCGCGGCGCGACGCGATGGGCCAGCGGATCCTGGCGCTGAGCCAGGATGGCGCCCGCATCCGCGCGATCGACGACCGGCGCTTCGAATTCGTGCTGGACAAGCCCTTCCCGCTGCTGCCCTTCGCGCTGGGCAAGCCGGCGACGCCGATGTGCGCGATCATGCCCGAGCGCGTGGCCGCGACCGACCCCTTCACCCAGATCAGGCCCGAGGACCTGGTGGGCAGCGGCCCGTTCAAATTCGTCGGCAGCGAGTTCGTCTCCGGCAGCCGCGTGGTCTATGAGCGCAACGCCGACTACCTGCCGCGCCAGGAAGCGCCGAGCCACATGGCGGGCGGCAAGGTGGTGAACTTCGACCGCGTGGAATGGCACATCATTCCCGACAGCGCCGCGGCATCGGGCGCGCTGCAGAACGGCGAGGTGGACTGGTGGGAGAACCCGATTCCCGACCTGCTGCCGGTGTTGCGCCGGCACCGCCAGGTGGTGGTCGAGCAGATCGAGCCGCTGGGCAATATCGGCATCATCCGCATGAACCACCTGCAGCCGCCGTTCAACAACCCCGCGGTGCGCCGTGCCGTGCTGCCGGCGATCGAGCAGGCGACCTTCATGACCGCGGTGATGGGCACCGACACGTCATTGTGGAAGGACGGCACCGGCGTGTTCACGCCCGGCACCGCCATGGCGACGAATGCCGGGCTGGAGGTGCTGACCGGCCCGCGAAGCATCGACGCCGCGAAGCGCGCGCTGGAAGCCGCCGGCTACAAGGGCGAGCGCGCCGTGCTGATCGCCGCCACCGATTTCCCGGTGCTGAAGGCGATGGCCGATGTGTGCCACGACATCTACAGGCGCGTGGGGCTGAACGTGGAATACGTCGCCACCGACTGGGGCACGGTGGTGCAGCGGCGCGCCAGCAAGGAGCCGGTCGAGCGCGGCGGCTGGAGCACCTTCTGCACCGCCTGGAACGGCGCCGACATGCTGAACCCTGCCGGCCACCAGAGCCTGCGCGGCAACGGCGAGCAGGCCTGGTTCGGCTGGCCCGATGCGCCGCGGCTGGAGGTGCTGCGCGACGCCTGGTTCGACGCGCCCACTTTGGCGGCGCAGCAGGCCGTGTGCGCCGATTTGCAGCGCCAGGTGTGGCAGGACGTGCCCTACATCCCGCTCGGCCAGTATTTCCAGCCCGGCGCCTATCGCCGCGGCATCAGCGGCATCCTGAAGGGCGCCCCGATCATGATGTGGAACGTGCGGCGCAGTTGACAGTTTTCGAATAGGACTATAAGCTTAAGAGATCACCTGGGACAGGTCCGTCCGGACCACCCGCCTGCTTTCCTCTTCCCCCTCTTCCGCCCCTCTCCTGACCGGGGAGACAGGGCCGTTAGACCCTGACGGGTATCGCCGCGAAAGCCGGTTCACCCGGTGAACCGCCGGTTCGCTTGCCGCATTCCCGTCGGATGAGACACGCGGCGGTCAGGGCAGCGGCTTGGGATTGTCCGAAAGCGTGCGCAGCCAGGCGATGATGTTGGCCCGCACCTGCGGATCAGGCGTCGGCAGCGGCATGCGGGTGCCGGGGGAGTACGCCATGGGGTTGGCCAGCCACCGGTCCAGCTCCTCGAAGGTCCAGGGCTTGTCCTTCATCGCGGCGATGCCGGGCGAATAATTGAAGCCTTCCATGTGCGCGTGCGGGCCGCCCACCACGTCCCACAGGTTGGGACCGACGCCGGCGCGACCACCCTGGTTGAAGGTGTGGCAGGCCGCGCACAGCACCTTGGCCCGCGCCTCGCCGGCCGCCACGTCGGCGCTGGCCAGGCGGGCTGCGATGCCGGCGGCCGCGGCCGGCGCCGCCGGCGGTGCGGCGGGCGCGGGCGGTGGTGTCGCTGGGGCAGTGGGGGCGGGGGCGGCCGCCACCACCTCGGGCAGCGGCTTGGGGTTGGCGTCCAGCGTGCGCAGATAGGCGATCAGGTCGGCACGGTTCGTGGCACTCGCCATGCCGGCATAGCCCATGCGGGTGCCGGGCGCGTAGCCGCGGGGATTGGCGATGAAGGCGTTCAGCTCCTCGTAGGACCAGGGCTTATCCTTCATGCCGGCCAGCACCGGCGAGTAGTTGAAGCCGGGCGCATGGGCGTGCGGCGCGCCCAGGATGGCGTAGAGGTTGGGACCCACGCCGTTCGGCCCGCCCTGCACGAAGTTGTGGCAGGCGCCGCACTGCTGGCGGGCGATGCGGGCACCGTTCTCGGGATTGGCGGCCGCCATCAAGGGCGCGATCGGCTCCAGCGCGGGCGCGGCCGGAGCGGGTGCGGCGCCGGGAGGTGGCGCCACCTCGATATGGATCGCGGGCTTGTCCAGGCGCTTCGGATGCACCAGCGCGCTGCCGATGATGCCGGCCACCATGAAGGTGATGCCGGCCACCAGCACGGAGGCCATGATCTTGTTGATCTCGAAGCTGTTCATGCGCGCGCCCGCTTCCACTGATGCAGCGCACCATTAGGCGATGCGCGCGGGACCTTCAACCCATGGGCAACCTAGCCGGCGATACGCTCCCAGTGGCAGGCCGCGTAGGTGCGGAACCAGACCGAGTAGCGGTCCGGGTTGGCCGCCAGGTCGGCGCGCAGCGTGGCGGCGTCGATCCAGGCATGGCCATCGACCTCGGCCGGGTCGGGGTGGATCGGGCCGTCCCAGACCGCGCCGAAAACGTGCACGAATTCGTGCTCGGTCAGGCCGGCGCCGACCGGGGCGCGATACACGGTGGTGAACAGCGGCGCCAGCGTATCGAGCGCGATGCCCATCTCCTCGCGCAGCCGCCTGACCGCGGCTTCCCGGGGGGATTCGCCAGGGCGCGGATGGCTGCAGCAGGTGTTGGTCCAGGTGCCGCCGGAATGGTATTTGCCGGCGGCGCGCCGCTGCAGCAGCAGCTTGCCGTCGGGCGAGCGCAGCACCACGGACAATGCGCGGTGCAGCTTGCCCTGCTGGTGCGCCGCCAGCTTCTCCATGGTGCCCAGCGCGCGATCGGCGTGATCGACCAGCACCACCGATTCGCTGGTGGCGGCCTGGTGTGCAACGGTGGCTGGTCCGGCGTCCCCCATCGTGGTCTCCGCGCCTCAGGGCAGGAAGATATCGGGCGGGCTGTCGGCGCGCAGGCTGGCGCCCAGCTCGTGGCCCAGCCGCGCCGCGTCCTTGATCGACCCCTGCAGCGTGCGCTTCAGCAGGAAGCTGCCATCGGCGCGCGCGGCCAGGCCGGTCAGGCGCAGCTGGCCCTCGGCCAGCACGCGCGCATGGCCGCCGATCGGCGTGCGGCACGAGCCATCCAGCGTGCCCAGCAGCGCGCGCTCGGCGGTCGCGACCGCGCGCGCGGAAGCATCCTCGATCGCGGTCAGCAGGGACAGAAGCTCGGTGTCGCTTTCGCGCACGGTGACGCCGACAATGCCCTGGCAGGCCGCCGGCACCATGATGTCGGGGTCCAGCACCAGGCTTGCTTCGCGCTCCAGCCCCAGCCGCTTCAGCCCGGCCAGCGCCAGCATGGAGGCGCTGGCGGCGCCGCCATGCAGCTTGGCCAGCCGCGTCTGCACGTTGCCGCGGATCAGCGTCATGCCCAGGTCGGGGCGCGCGTGCAGCAGCTGCGACTGGCGCCGCACCGAGCTGGTCGCCACCACCGCGCCGTGGGGGATCGCGCCGAACGGATCGCCCGCATCCGGCGCGCCGCAATCGGCGCCGAAGATCAGCGCGTCGCGCGAATCCTCGCGAGTCAATGTGCAGGCCAACACGATGCCGGCGGGCATGGTGGTTTCCAGGTCCTTCAGGCTGTGCACCGCGAAATCGATGCGGCCATCCATCAGGGCCTCGTGGATCTCCTTGGCGAACAGGCCCTTGCCGCCGATGTCGGCCAGCTTGCGGTCCTGCACCAGGTCGCCGGAGGTGTCGATCACGTGCTCCTCGAAGGCATCGACGTCGCGCAGGATCGGGCAGACGCGGCTGATCTGGGCCAGGAAGCCGCGCGTCTGCACCAGCGCCAGCGCGCTGCCGCGGGTGCCGACGCGCAGCGGCAGCGGGCGCCGATCATGGTGCGGAATGCGCGCACCGCCCGGTGCCCGCAACGGCATGGAATGCCGCGGGCAGCGCGTCTCGGCCTCGTTGCGCAGCTTGATGCCGGCGTAGTGCGGCTCGGTCATGCGGCGTCTCCTGCCCCGTGGGCAATTTTCCTGCTGGCGTTGGCGCCGGTGGGCGCAAGGCCCAGCAGATGGGCCAGGTCCTTGAAGAAGATGCGCAGGTGCGCCATCGGGTCGCGGCGCACCAGTTCCTTGTTCATGTACGCTTCCCAGGTCAGGCGCTGCACGTCCTTGTCCTGGCAGATCGCCACGAACTTCTCGCGCCGCTTGTCGCTGGAGTACCAGAAATACTGCATGATCCCCAGGATCCAGAACACGCGGCCATGCGCCTTCATGAAGCGCTTGCGGGCGGTGGCCAGCACGCGCGCATCGCCGGTGCGGCAGAACCGGTCGGCCGTGTCGGCGACGATGCGGGCGCAGGCCATGGCGTAGTAGATGCCCTCGCCCGAGGCGGGGGCCACCACGCCGGCGGCATCGCCGCACAGGATCACGTCCTGCGCATTGTCCCAGCGCTTCAGCGGCTTCAGCGGGATGGGCGCACCTTCGCGGCGGATGGTCGTGGCATCCGAAAGGCCGATCTCTGCGCGCAGTGCCGCGATCGCGGGGCGCAGGCCAAAGCCCTTCTGCATCGATCCCGTGCCGACGCTGGCGGTCTCGCCGTGCGGAAACACCCAGGCGTAGAAATCCGGCGAGTGCTTGCCCTGGTAGAACACGTCGCAGCGCGCGCCATCGAAGCCGGTGCCCTGGGGCGTGCGGATGATCTCGTGATAGGCGAACACGCAGCGTACGTTGTCGCCGCCGGGCACGGCCTGCTTCGCCACGGCCGAGCGCGCGCCATCGGCGCCGATCACCAGTCTGCCGCGCACGCGGTGTTCCGGCCCATCGCGGCCACTGCGATAGACGACGACGGCGGTGCCATCGGAATCGCGCTCGATGCGCTCGAAGGTGCCGGTGGCGCGATCCGCGCCTTCGTTGGTGGCGCGCACGCGCAGAAACTCGTCGAAATGCTCGCGATCGACCATGGCGACGAAGCCGCCATCGATCGGCATGTCCACGCCGCGGTTGGACGGCGCGATCATGCGGGCCGAGGAGACTTTCGCCACCAGCAGCGCCTCCGGGATGGCGAAGTCGCGCACCAGGCGCGGCGGAATGGCGCCGCCGCAAGGCTTGATGCGCCCGTCACGGTCGAGCAGAAGAACGCGGCGGCCACGCTTGGCCAGGTCCGCGGCGGCGGTGGCGCCGGCCGGGCCGCCGCCCACCACCACCACGTCATAGATTTCGACATGCTGTGTCATGCGCGAAGTCCCTGTTCGTCCGGCGAGGGGGTGAAGTGCGGCGCTGCCGTGCGGCCGATGCCCAGCGCCAGCGCGCCGGAGGCCACGAACAGCAGCGCATCGAGCGAGAAGACGCTGGCGTAGGCCGCAACGGGCGAGCCCAGCAGCAGCTTTGCGACATCGACCGCGCTGGCGCCCAGCAGACCGCCCAGTCCAAACGCGATGGCTTGCGCGGCGCCCCACAGCCCCATGCGAACGCCCGCGCGCCCGGCGCGCCCGCGCCCCGCCAGTTGCATCATCGTCGCGATGGCAGCCGCGGCGAACACGCCATCGGCCACGCCCAGCGCCAGGTACGAAGCCCGCAACGGCCAGGTGTCGGGCGAGAACGCACCGCCGGCGATGCCCAGCAGTACCGCGGCCGCACCGAGGCAGCCGGTGACCATGGCGGCGCGGAGCGCGCGCAGCGAGGCGCCGCCGCGCAGGCTGCCACCGACCGCCACCAGGATCATGCCGACCAGCACGCCCATGTGCTGCATGGCCGAAAGCTTGGTGCTGCCACCCACCGACAGGCCGAAGACGATGCCGGCGAAGGGCTCCAGGATCAGGTCCTGGGCGCTGTAGGCCAGCATCGAGACGAACACGAAGATGGTGAAGCGGCGGGCTTCCTTCTCGTGCCAGACCTGCGTGAGCGCTTCGCGGAAGCCGGGCTTCTCGCCCGCCTCGGCGCGCGCGGCCGTGCCGCTCTCGATGCCCGACACCGCGAACAGCGCCACCACGAAAGCAACGCCGCACACCAGGGCAGACACGCCCACCAGGCGTCCAGGCGAATAGGGATCCAGCAACTGGCCCGCGCCGGCGGTGGTCAGCACGAAGCCCGCGATCATCATGATCCACACCAGGCTGGCGGCGGCCGGGCGGCGGGCTTCGGCGACGCGCGCGGCCAGCAGCACCAGCAGCGACGTGCCGGCGGCAGCGACGCCCAGGCCGATCAGCACGAAGGCCAATACACTCAGCGCAATGCCGGCAACCAGCTGCGTTGCCATCAGCGCGGTCGCCGCGGCAGCCAGCACCGCGCCCACGCCCAGCACCGCCATGCCGCCGATGATCCAGGGCGTGCGCCGCCCGCCCATGTCGCTGCCATGGCCCATGGCCGGGCGCAGCATCTGCACGGCGTAGTGCAGGCCGACCAGCAGGCCGGGAATGGTGGCCGCCAGCGCGAGCTCCACCACCATCACCCGGTTCAGCACCGAGGTCGTCAGCACCACGATCGCGCCCAGCGCGGTCTGCACCAGGCCAAGGCGCACGATGCCCAGCCAGGACAAAGGCGCGGGGCCGGTCATGCCAGGCCCGCCAGCGCGAAGGCGGTGACCAGCATGCCGAGCACGTACAGCGTGGTGCCGGTGCCGTTGTAGAACGGTGCCTGCGCGCGCGGGTCGCGCAGCAGGCGGGGCATCAGCGCGGCCTGGGCAGCCAGCAGCGCGGCCACCGCCAGCGCGTGCCAGGGCCGGTCCCAGCCCAGCAGCAGGCCGATCACCGCCAGCTGCGGCACGGCCATCACCGCGCAGGCGAAGCGCGCGGCATTGTCCACGCCCAGCTGCACGGGCAGCGAGCGGATGCCGGTTGCGCGGTCGCCCTCGACCGCCTTGAAGTCGTTCAGTGTCATGATGCCGTGCGCGCCCAGGCTATAAAGCGCGGCGATCACCAGCACGCGCCAATCCGGCGCACCGTTTGCCATGATGGCCGCTGCCGTGATCCAGGGCAGGCCCTCATAGCAGGCGCCGCAGGCGGCATTGCCCCACCAGCCATTGGCCTTGAGGCGCAGCGGCGGCGCGCTGTACGCCCAGGCCAGCAGCAGCGCCACCACGGTGGCCCAGAAGCCCCAGCTGCCCAGCAACGTGGCGAAGCCCATGGACACCAGCGACAGCGCGATCGCAAGCCACAGGCCCCAGCGCCCCGGAATGCGGCCCGAGGGGATCGGGCGATTGGGCTCGTTGATGGCATCGACGTGGCGGTCGAACCAGTCGTTCACCGCCTGGCTGGTGCCGCACACAAGCGGTCCCGCCAGCACGATGCCGGCCAGTGCCAGCGGCCAGCGCCCGGCCAGCGACTCGCCCGAGGACGCCACGCCGCAGCCGAACGCCCACATCGGCGCGAACCAGGTGATCGGCTTCAGCAGCTCCAGCACGGCCGACGGGGCCGGCCACGCGGCCGGCACGCCCGCCCGCAGGGGCTGCGTGGCGGCCATCAGCCCTCGGCGCCCAGTGCGTCGGGGCCAAGCTCGCCCAGGCCGAAGCGGCGCAGCTTCACGTACAGGCTCTGCCGCGACAGGCCCAGCAGCTCGGCGGCCGAGGCGCGGTTGTCCTTGGTCAGTTCCAGCGCGGCCTCGATGCACAGCCGCTCGATCATATCGGTGGCTTCGCGCACCAGGTCCTTCATCGGCACGCGGCCGATCAGCCCGGTGAGCTGCTCGATGCTGCGCCCGCCCGAGGCGGCGGTCGCCGCCAGCGCGGCACCGGTCGCAACCGCGGGCTCGGCGCCGGACAGGCGCAGGCCGACATCGCGGATGGCAAAGCCGTAGCAGGGCTTGCCGCCGTTCATCACCGACACGGCCGAGACCTCGACATTGGTGGTCGCGCCGTATTCGCCGTTCAGCACGGTGGCGAACAGCCGCACCGGCCCCTGGTCGCGCAGGCTGTTCAGCAGCACCTGCAGGTCAACCCCGGGCCGGCCCAGCCAGCGTTCCAGCGGCTGGCCGCGCGCCTGCTCCTCGCTGGCCAGTTGTGCCATGTCCAGGAAGGCGCCGTTGGTGGTGATGACGGACCCGTCGATGCTGGCCACCACGAAGGCGTCCGGGGCACTTTCCACCAGCTTCAGCAGCTTCGACTTCGGCCGCGGCAGCGCGATGGTGTCGCCATCGCCGGCGGCCAGGTCAAGCCGTACCAGCAGCAGCGAAGCGCCTTCCTGGCGGAACGGCGAGGCGGAGACCACGACCTCGCGCACGCCATCGGCAAGGTGCGCGTGCACATCGTCGGCGCGGGCGTTGGTCTGCACGCTGGCCAGCAGCACCTGCACGGCATCGCGCCCCGGCCGGTCGAAGATTTCGGCGAAGGCGGCAGCACTGGCACGCACCGCCCGCCGATCGGCCTCGGCGCCCGGCTGGACGGGTGCCTCCTTCGCGGTACTGCGTGGCAGCAGCCGCGCGGCGGCAGGGTTCGCATCGACCACGCGCGAGGTGGCGGCATCCAGCACCAGCACCGGATCGGCCGACATCTGGAACAGCAGGCGATAGCGGGTTTCGGCGTGGCGCAGCCGGGAATACTCGCGCTCCATCGACGCCTGCGCATCGACCAGGCGCTGCTGCAGCACCGACATCGGCCGCAGGTCGCGGCCGAACACCACGGTGCGGTGGCGGGGGCCGACGCGCACCGCGGAATACAGGATCGGCACCGAAACGCCGCCGCGCCCCACCTGGTTCACATGCCGCCAGCGCGCCACCGTGGCATCGGCGCTGTCGCGGATGATGGCTTCGACCTTGGGGCGGGATTCGGTGGTGACGGTGGCCGACCAGGGCTGGCCCAGCCAGGTGTCCTGGCCTTCGAGTTCGACCGAGAGTTCGATACTGTTGAACGCGACATCGCGGATGATGCCCGCCTTGTCCACGATCAGCGCGACATCGGCGGCCGCGGTGATCAGGGTGGCGGCGGCTTCGGCGTCCAGATCGCCAAGCGCATGCTTGGGAGCCCTGAATACCTTCATGGGCACCTGTCCTTCAGTTGCGAGATTGTGGAGTGGGAACTCCTCCCGACCTTGTTTTGTCTTGCTTGCGTCACGTCACCTCGCGGCTGTCGCTACGGGTGCGTGGGGTGCCTGGCGCGTGGCCATCAGTTTGCGCAGGGTTTCGGCCTGAAGTGCCGCGTGGCGCGCATCGGCGGCGGTGGCATCGGCGCCGACCAGCCCGACCAGCTCGGGCCGCTCGACGAATACGCGCCCGCCGACCAGCACGCCAAGCGCCTGGTTGCGTGACGCCCGCCGCATGGTCCGGATCACGCCGGCGAGCGTTTCCAGGTTGGTTTCGGCACTGACCGAGAAACCGATCACGGCGAACCATTCGCGGGCCAGCATGCCGGCGAGATCCTCGGCACTGGCGGCGGGTTCGCACCAGGCATCCCAGCCGGCGCGGCGCATGAACTCGGCCACCATGGCCAGGCCGAAGATGTGCTGTTCGCCCGGCACGGGCGCCAGCAGGGCGCGGCGGCCATCGGCACCGCGCGCGGCCTCGGCCTGGAAGGCGGGGCTGAAGGCGCGCAGCACGTGGTGCAGGCACAGCAGGGCGGAGGTGACCTGCGTGAAATCGACCGTGTCGTCTTCCCAGCGCGCGCCCAACTCGCGCGCGGCGGGGGCCAGCAGGCCCAGATAGAGCCGTTCCAGCGCGATGCCCTGGCCGTGCAGCGCCTGGGTGGTGGCGATCGCGCCCTCGACGTCGTTGGCCAGCGCCTGGGCCACCAGCGTGCCGACATCGGGCGTGCCGACATCCGGGAAGCAGGCGCTGTCCTCGGGCTCGGGCGCGGCGTGCAGCACCAGCAGCGGATCGTGCGTGATCACCAGGCGCGGCACGATCTCGTTCTCGATCGTGTCGGCCAGCAGGGCGGCATGGCGGCCTGGCGGCGCATCCAGTTCCGGATCGGCCAGCAGGGCGGGCGGCAGCGTGATGGCTGCAGGCGGCGTGGCGCCGCTGCGCGGGCGCGGCGTGGGCTGCGCGCCGGCCGCGGCGCCGGCGGGGTCGCCGTGCCGGCCCCAGGCGCCCAGCGCATGTTCCAGGGTCTGTTCCAGCAGCAACGAGGTGCGGGCATGCCGGCCCCTGCCTTGTGCGGCGGCGCCGGTGTCGAAGCTGGTCATCGGCTTAGCGACCATGAGCCTCTCCCTGGTGTCATTTGTCGGTCTTGCGGCGGCAGTGTGTCAAGCCCGGTTTACGTCAATCGCGCTTGACACTGGTCGGGAAGCGAAACTAGCCTCCCTGGACCACGGGAATCAGGGTTCGGGAGGCCCCATGCACCGCCGTTGCCACAACGCCAAAGGCCGGGCTGGAACAACCCGGAAAACCGCGGCGTCTGGGCGGAGTCTGATGCGGGAATCGGGGGCCTCCCTGCGCAGTCTGCGGATCGTTTTCGCACCCCATGCCGCAAGCCTCCTCCAGCCCGACATGGGGTGCCGGTTTCAGCACCGAACCCGTTTCGGCAGCCGACCTTTTCCATAAGGGGTTTGTCAAGCAATGCCTGCTTCCGGCGCACAAACGAACGGCTTTCTTGACCGATTGATCGATACGCTCGATTGCTGTCCGTACGGCACCACCGCCGGGCGCGCGCATGCCGCGCGCCGCGACGCACCCCAGCCGCTCTACACGCCCGAGGAGCGCGCGCGCCGCGATGCCACGCCATGGACCCTGGTGCAGGGCATCCTGGCGCCGGTGCAGTTCGCGGTGTTCCTGGTCAGCCTGGCGCTGGTGCTGCGCTACCTGGCCACCGGCGAAGGCTTCGCGCTGGCCACCGCCTCGATCGTGGTCAAGACGCTGGTGCTGTACACCATCATGATCACCGGCTCGATCTGGGAGAAGGTGGTGTTCGGGCGCTACCTGTTCGCCCGCGCCTTCTTCTGGGAAGACGCCTTCAGCATCATCGTGCTGGCGCTGCACACCGCCTATCTGGTGGCGCTGGCGATCGGTGCGGAACCCGGCACGCAGATGCTGATCGCGCTGGCCGCCTATGCGGCCTATGTCATCAATGCCGCCCAGTTCGTGCTGAAGCTGCGCGCCGCGCGCTGCGAACAGGACCGGCTGGCGGCGGCGGGCGCCTGAGGCGCATGGACGGGCTGGTCGCCCTGGATCGACCAGCACGCGCCACCGGGTGTGGCGATGCCCCCGTGCTGCGCGAGCGCGGCCAGCGCGAGGTGTTCTGCGGCCTGACCGGCATCGTCTGGCTGCACCGCAAAATCCAGGATGCGTTTTTCCTGGTGGTCGGCAGCCGCACCTGCGCGCACCTGATCCAGAGTGCTGCCGGCGTGATGATCTTTGCCGAGCCGCGCTTCGCCACCGCCATCCTGGACGAACGCGACCTGGCCGGGCTGGCCGACGCCAACGACGAACTCGACCGGGTGGTCGGCACGCTGCTGGCGCGCAGGCCCGACATCAGGCTGCTGTTCCTGGTGGGGTCCTGCCCCAGCGAGGTGATCAAGCTCGATCTTTCCCGCGCGGCGCAGCGGCTGGATCGGCAGCACCACGGCGTGCGCGTGCTGAACTATTCCGGCAGCGGCATCGAGACCACCTTCACGGAAGGCGAGGATGCGTGCCTGGCCGCGCTGGTGCCCGAGCTGCCAGCCGAACCGGCCAACGCCGCACCGTCGCTGATGGTGGTGGGTGCGCTGGCCGAGGTGGTGGAGGACCAGTTCCGCAGGACGTTCGAGGCACTTGGCCTTGGGCATGTAAAGTTTCTGCCGCCGCGCCGTGCGGCCGAGCTTCCTGCGGTCGGGCCCAACACGCGCGTGCTGCTGGCGCAGCCCTTCCTGGGCATGACCATGCAGGCGCTGGCCGATCGCGGCGCCACGCGCCTGGCGGCACCCTTCCCGCTGGGCGCCGAGGGCACCACCGCCTGGCTGCGCGCCGCCGCCGATGCCTTCACCGTGGCGCCGGAAAAATTCGCCGCTGTCACCGCGCCGGGCGAGGCGCGCGCGCGCACGGCGCTGGCGAAACACCGCGACGCGCTGGCCGGCCGCAGCGTGTTCCTGTTCCCCGACTCGCAGTTGGAAATTCCGCTGGCGCGGTTTCTTTCGCGCGAACTCGGGATGACGTTGCAGGAAGTCGGCACGCCCTATCTGCACCGCGCCAACCTGGCCGCCGAGCTCGATCTGCTGCCGGCCGGCACCGTCCTGTCGGAGGGCCAGGACGTGGACAAGCAGCTCGATCGCTGCCGCGCGCAAAAACCTGACCTGGTGGTGTGCGGCCTGGGCCTGGCCAACCCGCTGGAGGCCGAGGGCATCACCACCAAGTGGGCGATCGAGCTCGTGTTCTCGCCGATCCATGGCTACGACCAGGCCGGCGACCTGGCCGGCCTGTTTGCGCGTCCGCTCGATCGGCGCGCCAGGTTGCGGGTGTAGCGCCATGCAGCTCGCGGTCTGGACCTATGAAGGCCCGCCCCATGTCGGCGCCATGCGCGTGGCCACCGCGATGCAGGGCGTGCACTACGTGCTGCACGCGCCGCAGGGCGACACATACGCCGACCTGCTGTTCACCATGATCGAGCGGCGCGATGCCCGCCCGCCGGTGACCTACACCACCTTCCAGGCCCGCGACCTGGGCGGCGACACGGCCGAACTGTTCAAGACCGCCTGCCGCGACGCATACGAGCGCTTCCGGCCACAGGCGCTGCTGGTGGGGGCATCCTGCACGGCGGAGCTGATCCAGGACGATCCGGGCGGGCTTGCGAAGGCGCTGGAACTGCCGGTGCCGGTGGTGCCGCTGGAACTGCCGGCCTACCAGAAGAAGGAGAATTTCGGCTGCGCCGAGACCTTCTATCGCCTGGTGCGCGCCTTCGCCGTGCCGCTGGAGCGCAAGCCGGGCGGGCGGCCGCGCTGCAACATCCTTGGCCCCGTGGCGCTCGGCTTCCGGCATCGCGACGACCTGCGCGAGATCACCCACATGCTGGGTCGCCTGGGCATCGACGTGAACGTGGTGGCGCCGCTGGGCGCGTCGCCCGCCGATCTGGCGCGGCTGGCCGATGCCGATTTCAATGTCGTGCTCTATCCGGAAGTCGCCGCCTCGGCCGCCACATACCTGGCCAAGACCTTCGGCCAGAAGGCGACCAAGGCAATCCCGATCGGCGTCGGCGCCACGCGCGACTTCATCAACGAGGTCGCAGGCCTGGCCGGCGTCGATCCCGCGCCCGCGCTGGCCGACGATGCCTCGCGGCTGCCTTGGTATTCTCGCTCGGTGGACAGCACGTACCTGACCGGCAAGCGGGCGTACGTATTCGGCGATGCCACGCACGCCATCGCCGCCGCCCGGGTGGCGCGGGACGAGCTGGGCTTCACGGTGGTGGGCCTTGGCACCTATTCGCGCGAGCTTGCGCGCGAAGTGCGCGCAGCCGCGCAGCTCTACGGCGTGGAAGCCCTGATCTCGGACGACTACCTGGCCGTGGAGGCGCAGATCGCCGCGCTGCACCCGGAACTGGTGCTGGGCACGCAGATGGAGCGCCACATCGCCAAGCGCCTGGGCGTGCCGTGCGCGGTGATTTCCTCTCCCGTGCATGTGCAGGACTTTCCGGCGCGCCATTCGCCGCACATGGGGTTCGAGGGCGCCAACGTGCTGTTCGACACGCTGGTGCACCCGCTGATGATGGGGCTGGAGGAACACCTGCTGGCGATGTTCCGCGAGGATTTCGAGTTCAACGACACCGCGCCGTCGCATCTGGGCCACGCAGCCGCGGCGCCGGTTGCCGAAACCGCGGCCCCGGCCGGCCCCGCCGTGTGGGCCGAGGCGGCCGAGAAGGAGCTGAAGAAGATCCCGTTCTTCGTGCGCGGCAAGGCCCGCCGCAACACCGAAAGCTTCGCGGCCGAGCGCAACCTGCACACCATCACCATCGAGACGCTGTACGATGCCAAAGCGCATTTCTCCCGCTGACGCCACACCCGTGCGGGTGGTTTTGGTGACCATGGACAGTCACCTGGCCGGGGCTGCGCTGGTGGCGCATCGCAGCCTGCTGCGCGAACTGCCGGGCCTCACGCTTTCGGTGCACACGGCCGACGAATGGGATGCCTCGCCGGCCGCGCTCGATGCCTGCCGCGCCGAGATTGCCCGCGCCGACATCGTGATCGCCACCATGCTGTTCCTGGAGGATCACATCCGCGCCGTGCTGCCGGCGCTGAGCGCGCGGCGCGACGGGTGCGATGCCATGCTGTGCTGCCTGTCCGCCGGCGAGGTCATGCGCCTGACGAAGCTTGGCCGCTTCAGCATGGCGGGCGAGGCCAAGGGCGCGCTTGCCCTGCTGAAGCGCCTGCGTGGCAGCAGGGCCGGCACCAACGGTGCGTCAAGCGGCGCCGGCCAGATGCGCATGCTGCGCGAGTTGCCGAAACTGCTGCGCTTCATTCCCGGCACCGCCCAGGATGTGCGCGCCTATTTCCTGGCGCTGCAGTACTGGCTCGCGGGCACCGAGGCGAACCTGGCCAACCTGCTGCGCATGCTTGTGAACCGCTACGCAACCGGCGCCCGCAAGGCGCTTGCCGGCACGCTGAAGGTCGAGGCGCCAGTCAATTATCCGGAAGTCGGGCTCTATCATCCCTGCGCCGCCGGCCGGATCGTGGAGCGCACCGATGCGCTGCCCAGGGCCGGCGCCGCCGGCACGGTCGGGCTACTGCTGATGCGCAGCTACATCCTGGCCGGCAACACCGCGCATTACGACGGCGTGATTGCCGCGCTGGAAGCCAAGGGCCTGCGCGTGCTGCCGGCCTTCGCCAGCGGCCTCGATCAGCGCCCGGCGATCGAGAAATTCTTCAAGGCGCATGGCGTGACCGCGGTCGATGCGGTGGTGTCGCTGACCGGCTTCTCGCTGGTCGGCGGCCCTGCCTACAACGACGCGCACGCGGCCGAGGAAGCACTCGCCGCGCTCGACGTGCCGTACCTGGCCGCGCACCCGCTGGAATTCCAGACCATCGAGGCCTGGGATTCTGACCAGCGTGGCCTCACGCCCGTCGAAGCGACCATGATGGTGGCGATCCCGGAGCTCGATGGCGCGATCTGCCCCATGACATTCGGCGGGCGGTCGACCCAGTCGGGCGGCGAGGCGCGGCGCGACATGGCGCCGCACACCGAGCGTGCTGCCATGCTGGCGGCGCGCACCGCCAGGCTGGTGGCGCTGCGCCGCAGCGCGCGCGCCGAGCGCCGCGTGGCGATGGTGCTGTTCGGCTTCCCGCCGAATGCGGGCGCCACCGGCACCGCGGCCTACCTGTCGGTCTTCGCCTCGCTGTTCAACGCCATGCGCGCGATGAAGCAGGCCGGGTATTCAGTGGACGTGCCCGAAAGCGTCGATGCGCTGCGCCAGGGCATCCTGGAGGGCAACGCTCCGCAGCATGGCACGCACGCCAACGTCGCCGCCCGCATCCCGGCCGACGACCATGTGCGGCGCGAACGCTACCTGGCCGCGATCGAGGGCGTGTGGGGGCCGGCACCTGGCCGCGCGCAGTCGAACGGGTCCGACCTGTTCGTGCTGGGCAGGAAGTTCGGCAACGTCTTCGTCGGCGTGCAGCCCGCCTTCGGGCACGAGGGCGACCCGATGCGCCTGCTGTTCGAGCACAGCTTCGCGCCCACGCACGCGTTCAGCGCCTTCTACCGCTACCTGCGCGAGGATTTTGCCGCGCACGCGGTGCTGCATTTCGGCACGCATGGCGCGCTTGAGTTCATGCCGGGCAAGCAGGCCGGGCTGTCGGCATCCTGCTGGCCGGACCGGCTGATCGGCGACCTGCCGAACTTCAACTTCTATGCGTCGAACAACCCCAGCGAGGGTGCCTTGGCCAAGCGGCGCGCAGGGGCCGCGCTGATCAGCTACCTGACGCCGCCGGTTTCCCAGGCGGGGCTGTATCGCGGCCTGCTGGACCTGAAGGCCTCGCTCGATCGCTATCGCGCGCTGCCGCCTGATACCGACCTGGCGCAGCGCGCCGCGCTGGCCGGCCTGGTGCAGGCGCAGGCCTCGGCCGTGGAGCTCGCCACCGCCGAGCCGGTCTGGCAGGACGTGACGGCCGAGGTCGATCGCCTGGGCGTGGCGCTGCTGGAGCTGGAATACACGCTGATCCCGAACGGCCTGCACGTGATCGGCCAGCCGCCCGATGCCGCCGCGCGCAAAAACATGCTGGATGCGGCCGGCATCACCGATCCCGTGAAGCGCGCCGAGCTCGATGCCCTGCTGGCCAAGGACCACGAGCTTCCCGCCATGCTGCACGCGCTGGATGGCGGCTACCTGCGCCCCGCGCCTGGCGGTGACCTTCTGCGCACCACCGACGTGCTGCCGACGGGCCGCAACCTGCACGGCTTCGACCCCTTCCGCATTCCCAGCGCCTTTGCCGTGCAGGATGGCGCGCAGCAGGCCGATCGGCTGCTGGCCCGCCACCAGGCCGACAACGGCAAGCTGCCGGAGACCGTGGCGATCGTGCTGTGGGGCACCGACAACCTGAAGAACGAGGGCGGGCCGATCGCCCAGGCGCTGTGGCTGATGGGCGCGAAACCCCGCCACGACAGCTATGGCCGGCTGACCGGCGCGCAACTGATCCCGCTCAGCGAACTGGGTCGCCCGCGCATCGACGTGGTGGTCACGCTGTCCGGCATCTTCCGCGACCTGCTGCCGCTGCAGACCCGCCTGCTGGCCGAGGCGGCCCTGCTTGCCGCCAGCGCCGACGAGCCGGCCGACCGGAACTTCGTGCGCATGCACGCGCTGGCCTTCCAGGCGCGGCACGGCGGCACGATTGAGCAGGCCAGCTTGCGCGTGTTCGGCAATGCCGAAGGTGCCTACGGCGCCAACGTCAACCTGATGCTGGAACACGGCGGCTGGAACGACGAGGACGAGCTGGCCGAAACTTTCATGCGCCGCAAGGGTTTCGCGTATGGCGTCGATGGCCGCGCGGCGCGGCAGGACGCGGTGCTGCACCACATGCTGGGCAGCGTCGAGGTCGCCTACCAGAACCTCGACAGCGTCGAACTGGGCATCACCACCGTTGACCACTATTTCGACACGCTGGGCGGCATCTCGCGGGCCGTTACGCGCGCGCGCGGCACCACGGCGCCCGTGTATGTCGGCGACCAGACCCGCGGCATCGGCCAGGTGCGCAGCGTCGCCGAGCAGGTGGCGCTGGAAACCCGCACCCGGGCGCTCAATCCGAAATGGTTCGAGCCGCTGCTGGAACACGGCCACGAAGGCGTGCGCCAGATCGAGGCGCAGGTCACCAACACCATGGGCTGGTCGGCCACTACGGGCCAGGTCGCGCCCTGGGTGTATCAGCACCTGGCGCAGACCTTCATGCTGGACCCCGCGATGCGCGAACGCCTGGCACAGTTGAATCCGACGGCGTCGGCGAAGATCGCGAACCGGCTGATCGAGGCGCATGAGCGCAAATACTGGACTCCCGACGCCGAGGCGCTGGATGCGCTGCGCCGCGCCGGCGAGGAGCTGGAAGACCGCCTGGAAGGCATCACCGCAGGAGCCCCCGCATGAGCCCCCCATTGGACCATGGCTGCGGTACCTGCTCGTCCCTGCCCCCCCTGGCCAAGGGCGCCGATGGCGAGGGCAGCGTGCAGGTGCGCATGGACACCGGCAAGAAGATCGGCACGGCAAAGATCTTCGCCGTGTACGGCAAGGGCGGCATCGGCAAGAGCACGACCAGCTCGAACCTGTCGGTCGCCTTCTCGAAGCTCGGCAAGAAGGTCCTGCAGATCGGCTGTGACCCGAAGCATGACAGCACCTTCACGCTGACCAAGCGGTTGATCCCCACCGTGATCGACGTGCTGGAGGGCGTGGAGTTCCACGCCGAGGAGTTGCGCCCCGAGGACTTCGTGTTCGAGGGCTATAACGGCGTGATGTGCCTGGAAGCCGGCGGCCCGCCGGCCGGCACGGGCTGCGGCGGCTATGTGGTCGGGCAGACCGTGAAGCTGCTGAAGGAGCATCACCTGTTCGAGGATACCGACGTGGTGATCTTCGACGTGCTGGGCGACGTGGTGTGCGGCGGCTTTGCCGCGCCTTTGCAGCACGCGGACCGCGCGCTGATCGTCGCGGCGAATGATTTCGACAGCATCTTCGCGATGAACCGCATCGTCGCCGCGATCAAGGCCAAGGCGAAGAACTATGACGTCCGGCTGGGCGGCGTGATCTGCAACCGCAGTGCGGCCACCGACCAGGTGGACAAATACAACGCCGCCACCGGCCTGAGCACACTGGCGCACTTCCCCGATCTCGATGCGATCCGCCGGTCGCGGCTGAAGAAGGCCACGCTGTTCGAGATGGACGACACGCCCGAGCTCGACGCCGTCAGGGCCGAATACATGCGGCTTGCCGCCGGGCTTTGGGCCGGTGCCGCGCCGCTGGACGGCGTGCCGCTGAAGGACCGCGACATCTTCGACCTGCTGGGCTTCGACTGATGCTGACCGCGACCTGGCACGCGAAGCGCGATGCGCTGGAAACCTACTTCGACCGCACCGCGGTCGAGGCCTGGAAGCGCCTCACGTCGGACGCGCCGGTCTCGGGCATCCGCGCCACGGTGCGCGCCGGGCGCGATGCCATGCGCAACACGCTGCTGGAGTGGCTGCCGCGCGACATGGCGGGATTGCGCCTGCTGGATGCCGGCTGTGGCACCGGGGCGCTGGCGGTGGAAGCGGCGCGGCGCGGTGCCGATGTGGTGGCGATCGACGTATCGCCCACGCTGGTCAACCTGGCGCGCGAACGCCACGCCGACTGCGCGCCGGGCCGCATTGAGTTCCGCGTCGGCGACATGCTGGATCCCGCGCTGGGCCGCTTCGACCACGTGGTGGCGATGGACAGCCTGATCCATTACCGCGCCACCGACATCGTGCAGGCGGTCGCGGGCCTGGCCGCGCGCACCAACGGGTCGGTGCTGTTCACCTTCGCCCCCCGCACCGCGATGCTGAGCGCGATGCACGCGGTGGGCAAACTGTTCCCGCGCGGCGACCGGTCGCCCGCGATCGAGCCGGTCGGCGAGCCGTGGCTGCGCAAGCTGCTTGCTGACGACGTAACACTCGGCGGCTGGCGCGCCGGGCGCACGCATCGGGTGTCCAGCGGTTTCTACATCTCCCAGGCGCAGGAGGTGCGGCCGAAATGACCGCGGCAGCCTCCCGCGTCGCCCAGGCCTGGATGCAGCTGGGGCCGAAGTTCCTGCCCTTCGCCGACGCGGCGAGTGCCGACCTGCCGCTGGCGCGCCTGCTGCGGCTTTCGCTGTTCCAGGTTTCGGTCGGCATGGCGGCGGTACTGTTGATCGGCACGCTGAATCGCGTGATGATCGTGGAGTTGGGCGTGCCGGTGTGGCTGGTCGCCACCATGGTTTCGTTGCCGGTGGTGTTTGCGCCGCTGCGCGCGCTGGTGGGGTTCCGCAGCGACCATCATCGCTCGGTGCTGGGCTGGAAGCGCGTGCCCTACATCTGGTTCGGCACGCTGCTGCAGTTCGGCGGGCTTTCCATCATGCCGTTCGCGCTGATCCTGCTTTCGGGCGACAGCCAGCAGCATCCCATCATCGGCCAGGTGGGTGCGGCGCTGGCGTTCCTGCTGGTCGGTGCCGGCCTGCACACCACGCAGACCGTGGGCCTCGCCTTGGCCACCGACCTGGCACCGCAGGAGTCGCATGGCCGCGTGGTGGCGCTGATGGCGTTCATGCTGCTGGTCGGCATGGTGGTCGCTGCGGTCGGCTTCGGCGCGCTGCTGACCGATTTCAGCCAGCTGCGGCTGATCCAGGTGATCCAGGGCGCGGCGGTGGCCACCATGCTGCTGAACGGCGTGGCACTTTGGAAGCAGGAACCGCGCAACCCCGCCGGCACCATCAACAACACCAACGAAGCAGGCTTCCGCGAAGCCTGGCGCGCGCTCAGCAGCGCCGACCAATGGACGCGCCGCCTGGTTGCCATCGGCCTGGGCGCTGCCGCCTTCAGCATGCAGGACATCCTGCTGGAACCGTATGGCGGCAAGATTCTTGGCCTGTCGGTGGCGGCGACCACCACGCTGACCGCGCTGCTGGCCGGCGGCGGCATTGCCGCCTTCGCGGTCGGGGCCGCGTTGCTGGGGCGTGGCACCGATCCGCATCGGCTGGCCGGCATGGGTGCCGCTTCGGGCACCTTCGCCTTCGCCTTCGTGATCATGTCGGGCCCGCTGGACAGCGCGCTGCTGTTCGGCGTCGGCACGCTGCTGATCGGCTTCGGTGCCGGCCTGTTCACGGTGGGCGCGCTCAGCGCCTGCATGGCGCTGGCACGGCCGGGTGAAATCGGCCTCACGCTCGGGGCCTGGGGCGCGGTGCAGGCCACCGCGGCCGGCCTTGCCATCGGCCTGGGCGGGCTGCTGCGCGATGGTGTGGCAGCGCTGGCCGATGCCGGCCTGCTGGGCAGCACGCTGGCGCATCCCGCCACCGGCTACGGCTTCGTCTATCTGCTGGAAATCGGCCTGCTGTTCGCGACCATCGCCGCGATCGGCCCGCTGGTGCGTTCCATCGACGTGCGTCACGTGGATCAGGCCCTGCCGCCGCGCCAGCTGGGCATGGCCGGATCGGCGAGCTGAGCAACCCGAGCAACACCGAGGGGTCGTCATGCCAACCGGCGCCATCACCAGCCACATCGACGTGGCCCAGCTTGTGCTCTACGCGTTCTGGATCTTCTTTGCCTGCCTGGTGTTCTACCTGCACCGCGAGGGCAAGCGCGAAGGCTATCCGCTGCAGAACGACCGGTCGGCACGCGGCATCACCGTGCACGGCTTCCCGCACACGCCGCCGCCGAAGACCTTCAAGCTCAGCGACGGCAGCACGGTCACCGTGCCGCGCCGCGACGAAGCAGCACCGCTGGCAGCCGTGCCGGCCGCAAAATTCCCCGGCGCGCCGCTGACCCCGACCGGCAACCCCATGCTGGCTGGCGTGGGGCCGGCTTCCTGGGTGGCGCGCGCCGACGTGCCCGACCTGACCTACGACGAGGGCATTCCCAAGATCGTGCCGCTGCGCTTCGCGCCCGGCTATCACCTCGATCCCGCGGATCCCGATCCGCGCGGCATGCCGGTGCTGGGGGCGGATGGCGTGGTGGCCGGCAAGATCGTCGATGCCTGGGTCGATCGGTCGGAGGTCATCATCCGCTACCTGGAAGCCGAGGTATCCGGCCCGGCCGGCCCGCGCCAGGTGTTGATCCCGATGCCGCTGTGCCGCGTGCAGACCATCGGCCACAAGGGCGATGGCCGCGTGCATGTGCAGTCGATCATGGCCGACCAGTTCGCCGCCGCCCCCATGCTGAAGGACCCCGACAAGGTGACGCTGCGCGAGGAGGATCGCGTGTCGGCCTATTTCGGCGGCGGCAACCTGTACGCCACCGCCGCGCGGACGGAGCCGCTGGTCTGATGCGACCCGCCATGCACCACACCGACTACGAGATCGAGCCGGTGCCGGGCCTGCCGGAACCACTGCCCGCCGGCGAGACCCTGCTGTGGCAGGGCACGCCGCGCTGGCAGACGCTGGCGCGGCGCGTGTTCCGGGTGCCGCTGGTCGCGCTTTATTTCGGCGTGCTGGCGTGCTGGCGCGTCGCGGCCGGGGTGGCGGATGGCGACGCGGCCGGCAGCATCGCCGTCGGCACCGCCTGGGTGCTGGGCCTGGGTGCGGCAGCGGCGCTGCTGCTGACCCTGATCGCCTGGATGACCGCAAAGTCGACGATGTACAGCATCACCAGCAAGCGCCTGGTGCTGCGCATCGGCATGGCGCTGCCGGTCACCATCAACCTGCCGTTCAACGCCATCGCCGCGGCCGGGGTGCGCGCCAACGGCGACGGCACCGGCGATATCGTTCTGACACTGGCTTCGCCGCACAAGGCATCGTACGTTCTGCTGTGGCCGCATGTGCGGCCCTGGCGTTTCTCAAAGGCCGAGCCGATGCTGCGCGGCATCGTGCAGCCTGGCGTCGCGGCCCAGGTTCTGTCGCGCGCGCTGGCCGCATCGGCGGGCATGGCGGTGCCGGCGATGTCGGGCGTGGGTGGGCCGGGAATGGCTGACCAGGCCGCGGATCGCGCCCTGCATGTGCGGCGCGCGGCCGCCTGAGCGTGGCGGCAGCACGGAACAGAGGAGGTTCGCATGACTGCCCCATCGTCCGGACCCACGCCGCCCCGCGCCTTCCCGCGCCTGCCGCTGTTCAGCGCGGCGGCACTGATCGCGGTGACGCTGGCCGCGATCGTGGCCGGGCGCATCGTCGGTCCCGGCCCGGAAGCTGATCCGGGCCAGCCGGTGGTGGCGCGCGAGCTGCGCTTCGTCGATCGCGCCGATGGCGGGGTGGCGGTGCATGACGCGCGCGATGGTCGCGTGGTGGCCACGCTGGAACCAGGCCAGGACGGCTTCATCCGCGCCACCATGCGGGGCCTGGCGCGCGAGCGCCGCGCCGAACAGGCGGGGCAGGAAGCGCCGTTCCGCCTGGCGGCCTGGCCGGACGGCCGGCTTTCCCTGGCCGACCTCGCCACCGGGCGCAGCATCGACATCAACGCCTTCGGCATCAGCCAGGTCCAGGCCTTTGCCCGACTGCTGAACGCACCGATGCAGCAGGCGGAAACGGCGCTTCGATGATGCTGGATTTTCTCCTCGGTCGCTCGCGCGTCGAAATCGTGTGCGACGTCGATATCGAGCAGACGCCGGAAAGCCTGCACGCCTATGCCGTGCCAGATGGCATCGAGATCAATCCCGGCGACGTGGTGATCGTGCATGGCGCGCCCACCAAGATCGGCTTCGGCGAGAAGCTGGCCATGCAGTGCCGCGCCACGGTGATCCGCGCCGGCTGGTTCGACCGCCTGGCCACCGAATGGGGCGGTTTGTTCCAGCTGACGGAGTTGTATCATGTGGGCTTCGAGCCCCATGAACCCGAGCTGATCGAGGCCACGCGATGATCGACGCCCCCCATGATTGACGCAATGCGTGCCACCGAACCCAACGCCACCACCCGCGCCGCCCAGCGCGATACCGTGCTGACGCCCCGCTTCTACACCACCGATTTCGCCGCCATGGACCGCATGGACGTGAGTTCCATCCGCACGGACTGGGACGAGCTGATGAGCGAGTTCAAGCGCGACATCAACAAGGGCCATTTCATCCGCGACAACAACTGGGACGCCAACCTGGATGCGCTGCCCGAAGGGTTGCGCCAGGAGGTGGTGGATTTCCTGGTCAGCTCCGTGACCGCCGAATTCTCGGGCTGCGTGCTGTACGCCGAGATCAAGAAGCGCGTGAAGAACCCCGACATGAAGGCGCTGTTCGGCTACATGAGCCGGGATGAGGCCCGCCACGCCGGCTTCATCAACGACAGCCTGAAGGACTTCAACATCGGCGTCGATCTGGGCTTCCTGGCGCGCGCCAAGAAATACACCTTCTTCAAGCCGAAGTTCATCTTCTACGCCACCTACCTGTCGGAAAAGATCGGCTACGCCCGCTACATCACCATCTTCCGCCAGCTGGAACGCCACCCCGAACGGCGCTTCCACCCGATCTTCCGCTGGTTCGACAACTGGTGCCAGGATGAGTTCCGCCATGGCGAGGCGTTCGCGCTGCTGATGCGCGCCAACCCCGATCTGCTGCGGGGCGCCAACAAATACTGGATCAAGTTCTTCCTGCTGGCGGTCTATGCCACGATGTACGTGCGCGACCATGCGCGCCCGGAATTCCACAAGGCACTCGCCATCACGCCGACCGAGTACGACATGCAGGTCTTCCGCATCACCAACGAGATCAGCAAGCAGGTCTTCCCGGTGATCATCGACATCGACAATCCGCGCTTCCTGGCGCATTGCGAAACGCTGCGCGAGGTGACCGAGGCGATGACGGCGGCCAAGGACGCGCCTGGCCTGGGCGGCCGGCTGCGGCGGCTCGGCCTGACCGCGAAGGCGGGCGTTGCTTTCGCGAAACTCTATTTCATGCCGGCGCGTCGGCACGAATTGCCGGCGACCATCCGGCTCAGCCCGGCCTGGTAGGGCAGGCATGGAGGCGCACGGGTTCCCGGCGCTGTTTGCCCTGCTGCTATGGTGGGGTTCCACGGGGCTTGTGCTGATGCTGGTACGCAGGCCCGCGCATGCCCACCCCGCCATCCTGGTGGGTGCCACCGTGGCGCTGGCGGTCGGCCTGTTCGGCCTGCTCGCCACCGCCGACGAAACCGGCCTGGTCGCGGCCTACCTTGCGTTCACGGCCGGGCTGCTGGTTTGGGCCTGGCCGGAAATCGCCTTCCTGCTGGGCTACGTCACCGGCCCCAACCAGGCACCCAGCCCGGCGGGTGCCCGCGGCTGGCTGCGCTTCCGGCTGGCCGCCGGCACGCTGATCTGGCACGAGCTCGCGATCCTGGGCTGCGGCCTGCTGGTCGTGGCCATGACCTGGAACGCGCCGAACCAGGTGGGCGCGCTGACCTTCCTGGTGCTGTGGGCGCTGCGCCTTAGCGCCAAGCTCAATCTTTATCTCGGCGCCCGCAATCCGGGCGCGGAACTGCTGCCGCCGAAGCTGGCGCATCTTGGCAGCCACTTCCGCACGGCACCGATGAACGCGCTGTTCCCGATTTCAGTTTGCTTCGCCATCGCCGGCGCTGCCTGGTTCGGCTGGGCGGCGCTGGCGGCGGAAACCGTGGCGGAAGCGGCCGGGCACAGCTTCCTGGCCACGCTGCTGGCGCTGGCCGCGCTGGAACACGTGCTGCTGATGCTGCCCATCCCCGCAAGCACGCTGTTCGCGGCCTGGCTCGGTGCGCGCCCCGCCAACGGCGCACCCAAGAATCCCACAAAGACCCCCAATGGCACCGATCTCGGCCGGGCCGAGCTGCGGTCGCTTGCGCGCACGGAGGCAACATGAACTACGAAGCCCAGTTCCGGTCCCAGCTTGATGACCTGCGCCGCGAGGGCCGCTATCGGGTCTTCGCCGATCTTGAACGCCAGGTCGGGAATTTTCCGCGGGCGACGTATCGCGACGGCAAGCGCGCCTTCGACGTGACCGTGTGGTGCAGCAACGACTACCTGGGCATGGGCCAGCACCGCAAGGTGCTGGCCGCGATGCACGAAGCGCTGGACCGGTGCGGTGCCGGCGCCGGCGGCACGCGCAACATCGGCGGCACCAACCACTATCACGTGCTGCTGGAACAGGAACTGGCCGACCTGCACGGCACGGAAGCAGCCCTGCTGTTCAGCTCCGGCTACATGTCGAATGCGGCCAGCCTGTCCACGCTGGCCGGCCGGCTGCCCGGCTGTGTGATCCTGTCGGACGCGCTCAATCACGCCTCGATGATCGAGGGGATCCGCCACAGCCGGGCGGAGCGCATCATCTTCCGCCACAACGACCCGGACGACCTGCGCCAGAAGCTGGCCGCGATCGACCCCGCCAGGCCCAAGCTGGTGGCGTTCGAAAGCGTCTATTCCATGGATGGCGACATGGGCCTGATCGGCCCGATCTGCGACGTGGCCGAAGAATACGGGGCCATGACCTACCTGGACGAGGTGCATGCGGTCGGGCTGTACGGCCCGCGCGGCGGTGGCGTGAGTGAACGCGACGGCGTGGCGCATCGGCTCACCGTGATCGAAGGCACGCTGGGCAAGGCGTTCGGCGTGGTCGGCGGCTACATCGCAGGCTCCGCCGCGATGTGCGACTTCGTGCGCAGCTTCGCCAGCGGCTTCATCTTCTCCACCTCGCTGCCGCCGGCGGTGGCCGCCGGCGCCATCGCCAGCATCCGGCACCTGAAGGAAAGCGGCGCCGAACGCGCCCTGATGCACGCCAACGTGGCCAAGGTGCGGGCCAGGCTGGATACGATCGGCGTGCCGCATCTGCCGAACCCAAGCCACATCGTGCCGGCCATGGTGCGCGATGCGGTGCAGTGCAAGGCGATCAGCGACGAGCTGCTGCAGAAGCACCACGTTTACCTGCAGCCCATCAACTACCCGACCGTGCCGCGCGGCACGGAACGGCTGCGCATCACGCCATCGCCGTTGCACACCGATGCCGATATCGACCACCTGGGCGACGCGCTTTCGGAAATCTGGTCGCAACTTCGTGTGCAAAGGGCCGCTTAAGCGGATTGCAACCGCACCGTTGCCAAAATCGTCTGTCATCCTTAGTTCAGCGGATAAAGCAACCAATGGAGGGTGTGGACGTGACGGAAACTTCTGGATGTGGTGGGCGGCGCGGCTTCGTGCGGACCGGGGTGGCCGTGGCGCTGGGTGCCGGCGCGGCGGTTGTCGGGGCGCGCCAGGCGCAGGCCCAGAAACTGCCGCAGGCCGCGATCATGTATCAGCCGATGCCCAAGGGCGATCAGCGCTGCGACAACTGCCTGCACTGGCAGCCGCCCAATGCCTGCGCCATCGTCGAAGGCCCGATCGCCCCCGCCGGCTGGTGTGGCGCCTGGGCGCCGAAGGGCTGAGCATTCCCGCCCCGGGCTGCCGCCGCAAGGCGGCAGACCCGCAGGCTGCCGATCACCGATGACGCGCCGGCCCTTTCCGTTCGCCGCCATCGTCGGCCAGGACGAGATGAAGCAGGCGCTGCTGCTGGCCGCGGTCGATGCCGGCCTGGGCGGCGTGCTGGCCTTTGGCGATCGGGGCACCGGCAAATCCACTGCCGTGCGGGCGCTGGCCGCCCTGCTGCCGCGCATGCGCGCCGTGCTGGGCTGCGCCTATAACCGCGACCCCGATGCCGGCTGGACGCCCCCTGGCACGCCGCCCGGCGCTGCCCGCGCCGGCCTGGTGCCGGTGCCCGTGGTCGATCTGCCGCTGGGCGCCACCGAGGATCGCGTGGTCGGCGCGCTGGACATCGAACGCGCGCTGACGGATGGCGTGAAGGCGTTCCAGCCCGGCCTGCTGGCCGCCGCCAATCGCGGCTTCCTGTACATCGACGAGGTGAACCTGCTGGAGGATCACCTGGTCGATCTGCTGCTGGATGTCGCCGCCTCGGGCGAGAACGTGGTCGAGCGCGAGGGCATCAGCATCCGCCACCCCGCGCGCTTCGTGCTGATCGGCAGCGGCAACCCGGAGGAGGGCGAGCTGCGCCCGCAATTGCTGGACCGCTTCGGCCTGTCGGTCGAGGTGCGCACGCCCGCCGACCTGCCCACCCGCATCGAGGTGGTGCGCCGCCGCGACGCCTTCGACCGCGACCCCGAGGGCTTCGCCGCCAGCTGGGCCCGCGCCGATCGCGCGCTGTCGCGCCGCATCGCCGCGGCGCGCGAACGGCTGCCCCGCACCACGCTGCCCGACGGCACCATCGAAGCGGCAGCAAGACTGTGCATCGCGCTGGGCACGGATGGGCTGCGCGGCGAGCTCACGCTGGTGCGCGCTGCCCGCGCGCTGGCCGCCTTCGACGGCGATGCGGTGGTGGCACCCGGGCATCTGCGGCGCGTCGCCCCCTCGGCGCTGCGCCACCGGCTGCGTCGCAACCCGCTGGACGAAACCTCCGCCGGCGTGCGGGTGGATCGCGCGATTGCGGAATTCTTCGGCCCCACTCTCGCGACCCCTGGCGCCCTGGCGTCATGAGCGCGGCCGCCGATCCGGCGGACGATGCGGCGATTGCTGCCGCGCTGCTGGCGATCGATCCCACGGGCCTGGGTGGTGCGGTGCTGCGCGGCCGGCCCGGCCCCGCGCGTGATCGCTGGCTTGCGCGATTGCAGGGCGCCCTGCCGCCCGATGCACCGTTCCGCAAGCTTCCTGCCGGCGTGCCTGACCAGCGCCTGCTGGGCGGGTTGGACCTTGCCGCCTCGCTCGGCGCCGGCCGCCCCATCGCCGAGCGCGGCCTGCTGGCCGAGGCCGATGGCGGCGTGCTGGTCGCCGCCATGGCCGAGCGCATGGAGCCCGGCACGGCGGCGCGCCTGGCCGCGGTGCTGGACAGCGGCGTGGTCGCGGTGGCGCGCGACGGCATCGCCGCCAGCCTGCCGGCCCGCATCGGCATCGTGGCGCTGGACGAGGGCGCGGATACCGATGAACGCCCGCCGCCCGCGCTGCTTGATCGGCTAGCCTTCCACCTGGATGCCGACGTGCCGATCGTGCCCGGCGATACGCCTGATCTTGCCGTCGCGCGGCAGAATGTCGAACGGGTCGCCGTGCCGGATGCGGTGCTGCAGGCGCTGTGCGGCACGGCGCTGGCGCTGGGCATCGATTCGCCGCGGGCACCGCTGCTGGCCTTGCGTGCCGCCCGCGCCGCCGCGGCGTTGTTCGGCCGTACCGCCGTCAGCGACGCCGACGCCTCGCTGGCCGCCCGCCTGGTGCTGGCGCCGCGGGCCACCATGCTGCCGCCTGGCGAGCCGTCGGCCGAGGACAGGCCCGAGCCGCCGGCCGACTCGCCGCCCGATCACGACCCCGGCCAGGCCGGCGAGACCGAACCGCGCCCGCTTGACGAGCTGGTGCTGGAAGCCGCGCGCGCGGCCATCCCGGCCGGCCTGCTGGCCGCGCTCAGCCTGCTGGCGCCGGGTCGCCGCGGCGCATCCGGCCGGTCTGGGGCGCAGCGCAAGGCGCTCAATCGCGGCAGCCGCATCGGGGCGCGCGCCGGCGAATTGCGCGGCGGCGCGCGCCTGGACCTGCTGGCCACGCTGCGTGCCGCCGCACCCTGGCAGCGGCTGCGCGGCGGCGCGGACGGCCCGCGAAGGGTGCGGGTGCGCCGCGAGGATTTCCAGATCGCGCGGTTCAGGCAGCGTGCCGGCGGCACCGCGATCTTCGTGGTCGATGCCTCCGGCTCGGCCGCCGCCGCCCGCCTGGCCGAGGCCAAGGGCGCGGTCGAGCTGCTGCTGGCGGATTGCTACGTGCGGCGCGACCAGGTTGCCTTGATTGCCTTCCGCGGCCGTGGCGCCACCCTGCTGCTGCCGCCCACCGGCGCGCTGGCGCGCGCGCGCCGCGCCCTGGCCGCGCTGCCCGGCGGCGGCGGCACGCCACTGGCGGCGGGGCTGGACGCGGCGCTGGCCTTGGCCGACGCCGTGCGCCGGCGCGGCCGGTCGCCGCTGCTGGTGCTGCTGACCGATGGCCGCGCCAACGTCGCCCGCGACGGCACCGGCGGCCGGCCGCTGGCCGAGGCCGATGCGCTGCACGCCGCCCGCCTGCTGCGGGCCGCACGAATTGCCGCGCTGCTGATCGACACCGCAACCAGGCCGCAGGACTTCGCGCGCCAGATGGCGGATGCGATGGGGGCGCGCTATCTCGCGCTGCCCGGTGCCGATCCAAACTTGCTGTCGCGTGCGGTGCGCGGCGCTGCGCCACGGGCATGAGCCGGCCCGACTGGGATACGGATGGCCAGGACTGGCCTAATCGCGACGCGAGCCGCTTCGTGCGCGCCGGCGGCATCACCTGGCACGTGCAGGTGGCAGGGCAGGGGCCACCCGTGCTGCTGCTGCACGGCACGGGGGCGGCGACGCATTCCTGGGCCGGCCTGCTGCCGTTGCTGGCCAAGGATTTCACCGTGGTCGCACCCGACCTGCCGGGCCACGGCTTCACCGAGGCCGCGGCCGACGCGCGCATGTCGCTGCCCGGCATGGCCTGGGGCCTGCAGCACCTGCTGCGCGCCCTGACGATCGAGCCGGCGCTGGGCGTGGGCCACTCGGCGGGGGCCGCCATCCTGGCGCGCATGGCGCTGGATGGGCCATGGCTTCCGCGCGGCATCGTGAGCCTGAACGGCGCGCTGGTGCCGCTGCGGGGCGGCCCCGGCGACCTGCCGATCTTCGCCACCATCGCGCGCGCCCTGGTCAGCGTGCCGGTGATCCCCTGGCTGTTCAGCTGGCGGGCCGGCGATCCGCGCGTGGTCGATCGCCTGCTGGCCGGCACCGGCAGCCGGATCGACGCCGCCCAGGCCGCCTTCTACGCGCGCCTGGTGCGCCGGTCCGGCCATGTGTCGGCGGCGCTGGCGATGATGGCGAACTGGGATTTGAAGGCGCTGTCGAACGATCTGCCGCACCTGGCCCGGAAGCTGACGCTGGTGGTGGGCGAGAATGACCGCACCGTGCCGCCGGGCGATGTTTTACGCGTGCAGGCCCTGCTGTCGGCCGCGACCATCGCGCGGCTGCCGGGTCTTGGCCACCTGGCGCACGAGGAGCGGCCCGACCTGGTTGCCGCCATCGTCGCGCAATGCGCGGTGGCGTAACGAACGCTCTGGCGTCCTGTGTCAGGCCGCGTTTACACTTGATGCAGATGAACACGTTGACAGCCGCGCCACCGCCCAGCCTGGCCGAGGATTGCAGGCCCCACGCCGTGGTCATCGGCAGCGGTTTCGGCGGGCTGGCCGCCGCGGTGCGGCTGGGGGCGCGGGGCTACCGCGTGACCGTGCTGGAACGCCGCGATCAGCCGGGCGGCCGTGCCGCCGTGTTCCGCGATGCCGGCTTCACCTACGACGCCGGCCCCACGATCGTGACGGCACCGTTCCTGTTCGAGGAGCTGTGGGCGCTGTGCGGCAAACGACTTGCCGACGACGTGGCGTTGCGCCCGATCGACCCGTTCTACCGCATCCGCTTCCACGACGGATCGGTGTTCGAGTACAGCGGCGACCCCGACCGCATGCGCGCCGAGGTGGCAAGATTTTCGCCCGGCGACGTCGATGGCTATGAACGCTTCATGCGCCATTCGGCCGAGACCTGCCGCATCGGCTTCGAGCAGCTGGGCCATGTGCCGTTCCCCAGCATCGGATCCATGCTGCGCATCGCGCCCGACCTGCTGCGGCTGGGCGGGCATCGCAGCGTTCACTCGCTGGTGGCGCGCTTCATCCAGGATGAGCGGCTGCGCACGGTGTTCAGCTTCCATCCGCTGCTGATCGGCGGTGATCCGTTTGCGGCCAGTGGCATCTACAGCCTGATCGCGCATCTGGAACGGCGCTGGGGCGTGCATTTCGCCATGGGCGGCACCGGGCGCCTGGTATCGGGCCTGGTGCGGCTGATCGAGGGCCAGGGCGGTCGGGTGCAATGCGATACGGATGTGGCCAGCATCACCGTGCGCGACCGCGTGGCCACCGGCGTGCGGCTTCAGAACGGCGAGACCTTGGCCGCCGACATCGTGGTGTCGAACGCCGACAGCGCCTGGACCTATCGCCACCTGCTGCCGGAATCCGCGCGCAGCCGCTGGACCAATGGCCGTATCGAGCGCGCCAGCTACTCGATGGGGTTGTTCGTCTGGTACTTCGGCACGCGCCGGCGCTATCCGGACGTGGCGCACCACACCATCCTGCTCGGCCCCCGCTACCGCGCGCTGCTGCACGACGTGTTCCGCCGGAAGGTGCTGGCCGAGGATTTCAGCCTGTACCTGCATCGGCCCACCGCGACCGACCCGTCGCTGGCGCCCGACGGCTGCGACGCGTTCTACGTGTTGTCGCCGGTGCCGCACCTGGATGCCGGGATCGATTGGGCCACGGCGGCCGAGCCATACCGGCAATCCATCGCGGCGCATCTGTCGGCCACGCTGCTGCCGGGGCTGGAGAGCAACGTGGTGTCGTCGCTGCTGATGACCCCCTGGGACTTTCGTGAAAGATTGCTGGCGTTCAAGGGTGCGGCGTTCGGCATGGAACCCGTGCTGACGCAAAGCGCCTGGTTCCGCCCGCACAATGCCAGCGAGGATGTGGCTGGCCTTTACCTGGTCGGCGCCGGCACGCATCCCGGCGCCGGCCTGCCTGGCGTCCTGTCCTCGGCCAAGGTTCTCGACACGGTGGTACCGCATGCCCAAGCGCTTCGCTGAAGCCGACGACCTGGCGGCCTGCCGGGCGCTGTTGCGCGATGGCTCGCGCAGCTTCTTCTTCGCCTCGCTGGTGCTGCCGCGCCACGTGCGCGACCCCGCCAGCGCGCTCTATGCGTTCTGCCGCGTCGCCGATGACGCGATCGACCGCGATGGCGGCCGGGGGGCCGCGCTGCAGCGTCTGTCCGATCGGCTGGAGCGTGCCTATGCCGGCACGCCGGAGGCGCATGCTGTCGATCGTGCCTTCGCCGCCACCGTGGCACGCCACGCCGTGCCGCGCGCGCTGCCCGAGGCCTTGATCGAGGGCCTGGCCTGGGACGCCGAAGGCCGCTGCTACGACACGATCGAGGAGCTGCACGCCTATGCCGCGCGCGTGGCCGGCAGCGTCGGCGGCATGATGGCGGTGCTGATGGGCGCGAGCGATCCCGCCGTGCTGGCGCGCGCCTGCGACCTGGGCGTGGCCATGCAGCTTTCCAACATTGCGCGCGACGTGGGCGAGGATGCGCGCATGGGCAGGCTTTACCTGCCGCGCGCCTGGATGCGCGACGCGGGGCTTGATCCCGATGCGTGGCTGGCTTCGCCGGCATTCTCGCCCGCGCTGGGCCGCGTGGTGCAGCGCCTGCTGGACGAGGCCGAATCGCTGTATGTGCGGGCCGAGGCCGGCATCGCGGTGCTGCCGGCGGATTGCCGCCCCGGCATCATGGCGGCGCGGCGCATCTATGCCGCGATCGGCCACGCGGTACGTGATGCCGGCGGCAATTCGATCGCGGCGCGTGCGGTGGTGCCCGCTTCGCGCAAGCTTGGCCTGCTGGCGGCAAGCCTGGTGCCGCCGCGGCCGCACGCGGTACACCTCGCCGCGCCCGCGCTGGGCGCCACGCAGTTCCTGGTCGCGGCCGTGGCCGCCACGCCGGCTTCGGCGCCCCGCCCGCCGGCCTGGTGGGACCTGGATGCGCGGGTGGCAATCTTCTTCGGCATGATGGCGCGACTGGAGCGCCAGGATGCGCTGGCGCGCCATGGCGGGCGCGCAGCACCCTGAGGCCGCGCGGCATGCCGCATGTTGCCGGCCTGCTGATGCTGTCGGGTGCCGCGGTGCTGCTGTGGCTGGCCATCCAGCGGCGCCGCCGCAACCGCCTGTCACCGCCGCCGGTGCCGCACGAATCGCTCCGCATGCTGGCCGATGCGGCGCCGGCCATCGTGATGGTCGGGCTGCTGATCGCGGCCCTTCAGGTCACGGTGGCCTTCGTCATGACCGATGGCGGCGGCGGCCTGTTCTCGGTGCTTGATCTTGCCGGGTTCCTGGCCCTGCTCGCGGCCTATGGCTACTGGCTCAAGGTGAAAACGGCGCGTTGAGACGCACAATGGCCAGGTTCAGGTAAGCGGCGAAGCTGACCCACAGCAGGTAGGGCACCAGTAGCGCCGCGCCCAGGCGGGAATAGCGCCCCAGCACCACGATCAGCAGCAGGATCGACGCCCACAGCAGCACCACCTCGAACAACGCCCAGTCGGGTCGGCGCAGCTTGAAGAACAGCAGGCTCCACAGGATGTTCAGGAAGCCGTTCAGTGCGAACAGGCCGATCAGCCATTCGCGCGCCGCCTGGTTGGGTGCGTCGCGCCAGGCTTGCGCGGCGGACAGCGCCGCCAGCGCGAAGATCACGGTCCAGGCCGGGCCGAACAGCCAGTCGGGCGGCTGGAACCAGGGCTTGTTGAGGCTGCGGTACCACGGGCCGATCTCGGTCACGGTGCCGCCGATCGCGGCGACCAGCACCGCGCAGCCGCCGGCAACAAGGATGGGCAGCCAGGCGGTCATGCGGGTGGTCCTGCCATGGGCATCGTCCATAGCAGGCGAACGCGGATCAGGCCAAAGCGGTTTCGCTCAGACCACGACCTTGCGGTACAGGTGCCAGGTGGCATGCCCCAGCACCGGCATCACCACGGCCAGGCCGATGAACAGCGGCAGGCTGCCCAGCACCAGCAGCACCGCGACGATCAGGCCCCACACCGCCATGGTGAAGGGATTGGCCAGCACCGCGCGGACCGAGGTGCCGACAGCGGCGGCGACGCCGACATTGCGGTCCAGCAGCAGCGGAAACGACACCACGGTGATCGCCAGCACCACCGCGGCGAACACGAAGCCCACGCCGTTGCCCAGCAGGATCAGCGTGGTGCCCTGGGGGCTGTTCAGCACATCGGCCAGCATCACGCCCATCGACCCGTGCGTGACCCCGCCCATGGTCACGTGCCAGATCACCCGCGCGGCGATCAGCCAGGCCACGAAGATCGCCATCAGCACCACGCCCAGCGCTGCGATCGACCCGATCGCGGGCGACCTGCGCACGTCGAACGCATTGAGCCAGCTCACCGGCAGTCCCGCCTCGCGCCGGCGGCTGAGTTCATAGACACCGAGTGCCGCCAGCGGGCCGACCAGCGCAAAGCCCGCAATCAGCGGGAACAGCAGCGGCAGCAATTGCCCGCCATCGGCGGCGCGCCCGAACACCAGGCCGACGATCGGATAGATCACGCACAGGAACACCAGCTGCGTGGGTGCCGCCAGGAAATCCTGCCAGCCGCGGCCGAGCGCATCCTTCAGGTCGGCGATGCCGATGCGGCGCACCGCCGGCTGTTCGTTGGTCATTGCATCGAGGGTCGGCGACAGATTGGCCATGACGTTCCTTCCTGACGTTTCGGCCAGGGCGCCACGACGCATGGGCTTGGTCCCTCTATTCAACGCCGGCAATTCAACGCTGGGCGCGGTCCCACGGGCGGGCGGCATCCGGTCGAATCTCGATCCTGGGCAGATGCTAGCACCACGAGCCGACGGCAAGGATGCAATCGTCCTTGCTCGCAGGGGCTTGATCGCGATGCCAGACGCGCAATCTGTCGTTGCATGGATGCAAGCAATCTCTACGGGTTGGTGGAGCTGGTGCTGGTGTTCGGCCTGGTGCTGGGGTTCGGCATCTGGCAGCTGGTCAGCGTGCGGCGCGAGATCCGGCGCGACCGCGAGAAGGCGAAGCAGGACAAGGGTTAGCGCAACACCCTGGGCGCCTTGAACGGCAGCATCCATTGCACGATCGGGCGCCTGAACCGATCCAGGTCCAGGCTTTCGTGCACCGCCATCGCCGTGCCGCCCAGCAGCCGTGTTTCCAGCAGGGTGCGGGCGTAGAACGGCGCGTCCTCGAAGGCCGAGACAACCCTGGCGGGGCCGTCGGCGCGCGTGGCCCGTGCCACGCGCCAGCCCGTGCGCGGCAGCGCCTGCGCCGGTGGCGGGGCGATCGGCTGGATCGCGCCGGATGCCTGGCAACACAGCGAAAGCGAGTGCGTGCTGCCGTCGCGCCGGGTCACGTCGTACAGCACCACGGTGCCGTGCCGCGTCGCGGCGCGGCTCCAGTGCCACTGGCGGAACCCATGCTCGATCGGTTCGTCGCCCGCGTTGTGGTCAAGGTATCCCTCGCCGGCCCAGCGCAGTGCGGGCTGGTCCAGCGCCACCTCGACCCGCGCGCAGGGCGCGATGGGCGACCAGCGGTGCAGCGCCGCCGCATCAAGGGTCACCCCGTGCCGCGCAAGGGCTGCCGGGTGAAGCCGCACGGTGCCGCTGATGCGCCCCGGCCACGGGCAGGTGCGCTCCATGATGCGGATCACCAGCGAATCGCCTTCCCAGGCAACCGCACTGGGCCCGATGGCAAGCCGGGTCGCGTTGCGCGTCAGCGCCGCGCGGCGCCGCTCGGTGAAGGCCCAGCGCTTGCCGCCCACCCCATACAGCGCGACGTTCAGCGCCACGTGGTTTTCGGGGTCCGCTGCCCCCCTGCGGCGCGCGGCAAAATACCAGGGCGAGAACACGCTGCCGATGAAGGCAATGATGGTCAGCCCGTGCCGGCCATCGTTGCTCAGCGCATCGACATACCACCAGGCATAACCGCCGCGCGGGACCGCAAGGTCGAAGCCAGTGCCGCCTGCGCCGCCATGCGGCCCGACAGCGCCGCCATCGGCACCCCCGGTCCCGGATGCACGCTGCCCCCCGCCAGGAATAGCCCCGGCAATCGCGTGGCCGCTGTCGGACGCTGGAAACTGCTGTTCCAGCCGTGCAGCGCCGGGCCATACAGCGCCCCCCCGGTCGCCGGGAACAGCGCGTTCCATTCCCTCGGCGTCGTCAGCACGGTCGTCGCCGGGTCGCGCTGCAGTGTCAGGCCGCATCGCGCCAGCAGGTCGAAACTCGCGCTCGTGCATTGCTCGATCTCGCTTTCGCTGAAGTCGCGTTGGTCGCCGATCGCGGGCGCGTTGACCAGGCACAACAGGCGGTCGGGCCCGTCCGGGGCAGTCGCCGCATCGTCGCGATCCTGCGCGCACACGTACACCGTGGGCTGCCGCGGCAGCACGCCGCGTTCGAACACGGCATCGAATTCCTCGGCGTAGTCGGGGCCGAAGAACACGCTGTGGCGCGGCAGCGGAAAACCCTCGGCGCGGGCCAGCATGGTCCAGGTCACGGCCGAGAGCGAGCGTGGCGCCGCCGCCCTGCCCATCGCGCGCGCCGCATCCGGGCCCAGCAGACCGGTGGCCAGCGCGGCGGCATCGGCATTGCAGATCACGGCGTCGGCCGCGATCTGCTCGCCATCCGCAAGGCGCACGCCACGCGCGCGGCCGTCGGCGACCATGATGGCGGCAACATGCGCGCCGTAGCGCACCCGGCCGCCGCGCGCGGTGATCAATGCTTCCAGCACGCGCGCGATGCGGTGCATGCCGCCGTCCACCGCCCACACGCCATCCTGCTCGACATGCGCGATCAGCATCAGCGTGGCCGGGCACTGGAACGGCGAGGCGCCGCTGTAGGTGGCGTAGCGCCCGAACAACTGGCGCAGCCGCGGATCCTGGAAGTGCGCGCCGAGTGCCCGCCACAGCGTGGTGAAGGGCGACACGCCCAGCATGGCGCGCGGCCCCGCCGCGGCCACCAGCGACAGCGGCGAGGGCTTCGGATTGCGCATGAACGGCGCATCCAGCGTCTCGAACATTTTCCGCGCACGCGCGGCGAGGTCCAGGTAGCCGCGTGCCTCGGCAGCGCCGGCGAAGCGCCCGATTGCGTCGGCCGAGCGGGCGACGCTGGCGAACAGATCGAGCCTGGCCCGCGCGTCCCAGGCATGGCGCGCCAGCAGGTCAAGCGGGCGCAAGGTCAGGTGCCGGTCGAGCCGTTCGCCGATCTCGTCGAACAACGCCTCGAACACCCGCTTCAGCGTGAACACGGTGGGGCCGGCGTCGATCGCGCGGCCGTCGATCGTGATCTGGCGCAGCTTGCCGCCGGGGGTTGCGGCCCGCTCCAGCACCAGGACATCGAGGCCGCGCGCGGCAAGGTCGAGCGCCGCGACCAGGCCTGCGATTCCGGCACCCACCACGACCACGCGGTCGGTCTGCATGCAGCGCCTTTTTGCTGTCGATTGCCGTTGACGCGACTGTCAATAAGGGATGACAGTTTATTCTGACAATCAAACCTTACGGTCGGCGCAACCGGGTGCGCCAGGGAGGGTTCCGGTGCACACAGAGCCGCTTGCCATTGCCTGCCGGATCGAACGTGCGCTGGAAGCAGCAACGCTGCGCGCGGCCGGGCCTGGCGGCCCGCCGCTGCTGGCCGCGGCGATGCACGACGCCGTGTTTCCCGCCGGTGCCCGGGTGCGCCCGCGGCTGTGCCTGGCCGTGGCCGCCGCCTGTGGCGACGACACGCCGGCACTGACCGATGCCGCCGCCGCCGCGATCGAGCTGCTGCACTGCGCCAGCCTGGTGCACGACGACCTGCCCTGCTTCGATGATGCCGAAACCCGCCGCGGGCGCCCTGCCGTGCACCGCGCCTATGGCGAGCCGCTGGCCGTGCTGGCGGGCGATGCGCTGATCGTGCTGGCCTTCCAGGTGCTGGCCCAGGCCGCCCCGCTGGCACCGCTTCGCGCGGCGTCGCTGATCGGCGTGGTGGCCGCGGCGGTGGGCGCGCCGCACGGCATCGTCGCGGGCCAAGCCTGGGAGAGCGAGACAGCGATCGACCTTGCTGCGTATCATCGCGCGAAAACCGGCGCGCTGTTCGCCGCCGCTTCGGTGGCGGGGGCAGTCTCGGCCGGGGCGGACGGCGCGGCGTGGGAGAATTTCGGCGCCACGCTGGGCAACGCCTATCAGGTGGCGGACGATATCCGCGACGCCGCCGCCGCGGCCGACGAGCTGGGCAAGCCCACGGGCCAGGATTCCGCGCACGCGCGGCCGAACGCGGTGGCCCGGCTGGGGCTTGATGGCGCGGTGCGGCAATTGCGCGTGCTGGCCGACATGGCGGCCGGCGCCATCCCGCCGGTTGCCGGGGCGGCCGGCCTGCGCGCGCTGGTCGCCGCCGAGATGAAGCGGCTGATGCCGCGCAAGCTCGTGCAGCAGGCCGCCTGACGGCACGCCGATGCCCGGCAGCGCCGCCCCCGCGCTGATGTCATCGCAGCCCGGCTGGGCCTGGCTGGAGCGGCTGCGCGACCGGCGCGACGCGCTGGTGGCGAGCGATGCGTTCCGCCGCTGGGCCGCGCGCTTTCCGCTGACCCGCCCGATCGCGCGCCGGCGTGCGCGGGCGCTGTTCGATCTCAGCGCCGGCTTCGTCTATGCACAGGTGCTGGCCGCCTGCGTGCAGTTGCGGCTGTTCGATATCCTGGCGGAAGGCTCGGCCACGCTGCCGGTGCTGGCGGGCCGTACCGGACTTGCGCCTGATGCCGCGCAGCGCCTGCTGACCGCGGCCACGGCGCTGCGGCTGGTCGCCGTGCGGCCGGGCGGGCGCTTCGGGCTGGGCAGCCTGGGTGCGGCCATGGTCGGCAATGACGGCGTGGCCGCGATGGTGGCGCATCACCGGCACCTGTATGCCGATCTGGCCGATCCCGTGGCGCTGCTGCAGGGGCAAGGCGGCGGCGCGCTGGCGGCCTACTGGCCCTATGCGCGCGCGGCACGACCCGACGCGTTGCAGCCCGAGTCGATCGCCGCCTACAGCGCGCTGATGGCCGCCTCGCAGCCGATGGTGGCGGCCGAGGTGCTGGATGCGTACCGGCTGGATCGCCACCGCTGCCTGCTGGATGTGGGCGGCGGCGAGGGCGCGTTCCTGCAGGCCGCGGCCGCGCGCGCCCCTGCGCTGCAACTGATGCTGTTCGACCTGCCGGCGGTGGCCGAGCGGGCGAAGGCACGCTTCATGGCAACCGGTCTGGCATCGCGCGCAAAAGCGTTCGGCGGCGATTTCCTGGCGGATGCGCTGCCGCAGGGCGCCGACATCATCAGCCTGGTGCGTGTGGTGCACGATCACGACGACGCAGCCGTGCTGCGGCTGCTGCGGGGCGTGCGCCAGGCGCTGCCCGAAAGCGGCACGCTGCTGCTGGCCGAGCCATTGGCCGAGACCGCGGGGGCGGAGACGGTTGGCGCCTATTTCAGCTTCTACCTGCTGGCCATGGGGCAGGGGCGGCCGCGCACCCGGGCGGAGCTGGCGGAACTGCTGGCGCATTCCGGCTTCGGGCCACCCCGGTGGCTGGCCACCGCCACGCCCATGCTGGCGCGCGTGCTTGTTGCGCGAGCGTGCTGAATGCGCGCCCCGCAGATGAAGTGTCAATCTTTCTTGACGGCATTGATTGTCAGCCTAAACTGACAGTCGCGGGCAACCGCAGGGAGTTTCGTCACCATGCAAACCACCGCAGTCCTGCTGCAGCAACCCGAGGACCTGGCCCTGCGACAGCTTGAGCTGTCGCCCGCCGGCGAGGCTGATGTGGTGGTCGATATCGCACACAGCGGCATCAGCACCGGCACCGAGAAACTGCTGTGGTCGGGCCGCATGCCGCACTTCCCCGGCATGGGCTATCCGCTGGTGCCTGGCTACGAATCGGTGGGCCGCATTGCCGCCGCCGGCCCCGCCTCTGGCCGGCAGGTCGGCGATGCCGTGTTCGTCGCCGGTGCCCGCTGCTTCGAGCCGCTGCACGGCACGCCGGTGCGGGGCCTGTTCGGCGGTGCCGCATCGCGGCTGGTCGTGCCCGGGACCCGCGCCCTGCCGATCGACGAGTCGCTCGGCGTGAACGCCGTGCTGCTGGCACTGGCCGCAACCGCCTGGCACGCCACCGCAGTGCCGAATGCGGCGCAGCCCGACCTGATCGTGGGCCATGGCGTGCTGGGCCGGTTGCTGGCGCGCCTGGCCGTGGTCGCCGGCGCCGCACCCGTGGTGTGGGAGAAGGATGCCCGCCGCGCCGGCGGCGCCACCGGCTACCAGGTGATCGATCCAAGCGATGATCCGCGCCGCGACTACCGCGCGATCTATGACGTCTCCGGCGACGGGTCGCTGCTGGATGGCCTGATCGCGCGGCTTGCCCCGGGCGGCGAGATCGTGCTGGCGGGCTTCTACGCGGCACCACTGAGCTTCGCCTTCCCGCCCGCCTTCATGCGCGAGGCGCGCATCCGCATCGCCGCCGAATGGCAGCCGCATGACCTGGCGGCGGTGAACAAGCTGATCGGCTGGGGCGGGCTTTCGCTGGACGGGCTGATCAGCCACCGCAGCGCGGCCGCCGATGCGGCCACGGCCTATCGCACCGCGTTCGATGATCCCGACTGCCTGAAGATGGTGCTGGATTGGAAGGGCTGCGCATGAGTCCGTTGGATCACTCCGCGCCGGCCGCGATCGAGACCGACGCCCAGCCCGCGAAGAAGGAAACGCAGATCATCGCGATCTACGGCAAGGGCGGTATCGGCAAGTCGTTCACGCTGGCCAACCTGTCGTACATGATGGCGCAGCAGGGCAAGCGCGTGCTGCTGATCGGGTGCGATCCGAAAAGCGACACCACCAGCCTGCTGTTCGGCGGGCGCAGTTGCCCCACCATCATCGAGACCAGTTCGCGCAAGAAGGCGGCCGGCGAGGCGGTGGCCATCGGCGACGTATGTTTCAAGCGCGACGGCGTGTTCGCCATGGAGCTGGGCGGCCCGGAAGTGGGCCGCGGCTGCGGCGGGCGCGGCATCATCCACGGCTTCGAGTTGCTGGAAAAACTCGGCTTCCACCAGTGGGACTTCGACTACGTGCTGCTGGATTTCCTGGGCGACGTGGTGTGCGGCGGCTTCGGCCTGCCGATCGCGCGCGACATGTGCCAGAAGGTCATCGTCGTCGGGTCGAACGACCTGCAGTCGCTGTACGTCGCCAACAACGTGTGCTCGGCGGTGGATTACTTCCGCAAGCTGGGCGGCAACGTGGGCATCGCCGGCCTGGTCGTGAACAAGGATGACGGCACGGGCGAGGCGGCTGCCTTCGCGCGCGAAGCCGGCATCCCGATCCTGGCCGCGATCCCGGCCGATGACGACATCCGCCGCAAGTCGGCCAGCTACGAGATCATCGGCAAGCCGGGCAGCCCCTGGGCGTCGATGTTCGAAGCACTCGCCGAACAGGCCGCGATCGCGCCGCCGGTCAGGCCCAAGCCGCTGACGCACGAGGCGCTGCTGGGCCTGTTCAAGGGCGATGCGGTGGGCCGCGGCGTGGTGCTGGATCCCGCGACCATGGACGACATGTGCATGACGGCGAGCATCGCCAAGCCGTCGCTCGAAGTGCGGTACGAAGGAGCCTGACGCGGGCATGAGCGAAGCCGCCCCCCCAGCGGTATCGCCTGCGGACACCGGCTGCCATGGCGGGCGGGAAACCATGCTTGAGGCCGCGCGCGCGGCTGGCAAGTCGGCCATGCTCGACCGGCTTGAGGCGGATTATCCGAAAGGCCCGCACGACCAGCCGCAATCCATGTGCCCGGCCTTCGGGTCCTTGCGCGTGGGGCTGCGCATGCGGCGCGTGGCCACCATCATGTCGGGGTCGGCCTGCTGCGTGTACGGCCTGACCTTCACCAGTCATTTCTATGGCGCGCGGCGCAGCGTGGGCTACGTGCCGTTCAACAGCGAAAGCCTGGTGCGCGGGCAGCTGTACGAGGACATCCGGGCCGCCGTCGTGGCGACCGCGAAGCCCGCGGACTACGACGCGGTGGTCGTGATCAATCTGTGCGTGCCGACCGCCTCGGGCGTCCCGCTTGATCTGCTGCCCAAGGCGATCGACGGCGTGCGGGTGATCGGCATCGACGTGCCGGGCTTCGGCGTGCCGACTCACGCCGAAGCCAAGGACGTGCTGGCGGGCGCCATGCTGCGCTACGCGCGGCTGGAGGCAGAGGCCGGCCCCGTGGCGCGGCCGCGCAACTTCAATGCCGATGCGCCGCCCACGGTAGCGCTGATCGGCGAGTTGTTCCCCGGCGATCCGCCTGGCGTCGGCGCGCTGCTGGCGCCGATGGGCCTGGGCGTGGCGCCGCAAACCCCGGCACGCGAATGGCGCGACCTTTACGCGGCGCTCGACTGCGAGGTGGTGGCCGCGGTGCACCCCTTCTACACCGCTGCCATCCGCGAATTCCGCGCCGCGGGTCGGCCAGTGGTTGGCTCGGGACCTGTCGGCGCGGATGGCACGGCGGCCTGGCTGGAAGCGGTGGGGCGTGCCGCGGGGCGCAGCGACAGCCAGGTGGACGCCGCGAAGGCGCGCGCCATTCCGGCGATCCGCGCGGCGCTGGCGGCGAACCCGATCAAGGCGCGCGTCACCGTCTCCGGCTACGAGGGGAGCGAGCTGCTGGTGGCGCGCCTGCTGATCGAGGCCGGCGCCGAGGTGCCGTATGTCGGCACCGCCTGCCCGCGCACCGAATGGAGCGAGGCCGATCGCGCGTGGCTGGACGCGCATGGCGCGCATGTGCAGTACCGCGCCTCGCTGGAGCAGGACATCGCCGCGATGCGCGATGCCAAGCCGGACCTGGCGCTTGGCACGACGCCGCTGGTGCAGAAGGCCAAGGAACTCGGCACGCCGGCGCTCTACTTCACCAACATGGTTTCCGCCCGGCCGCTGTTCGGGCCGGCGGGTGCTGCGTCACTGGCCGGGATCGTCGCAGCACAGACAAGCGGCGCCGAACGGTTCCGCACGATGGTGAGTTTCTTCGAAGGTGTCGGCACGGCGAACGGTGCTGGCTATGGCTGGACCGCGCCGCCATCCGACCCGCCGGGCTTCCGCGACCGGCAGCGCAAGCTGCGCGCGGCGAAGTCCAAGGCGCTTGATGCGGTGGGCACGTAGATGCTGGTGCTCGATCACGACCGGGCGGGCGGCTACTGGGGCGCGGTTTATGCGTTCAGCGCCGTGCGTGGCCTGCGCGTGGTGATCGACGGCCCGGTGGGCTGCGAGAACCTGCCGGTCACCGCCGTGCTGCACTACACCGACGCGCTGCCGCCGCATGAATTGCCGGTGGTGGTGACAGGGCTGAACGAGGACAGCCTGTCCTCGGAAGGCACTGAGGGCGCGATGAAGCGCGCCGCCGGCACGCAGGACCCGGACCTTCCCGCCGTGGTCGTCACGGGCTCGATCGCCGAGATGATCGGTGGCGGGGTCACGCCGGAAGGCTCGAACCTGCTGCGCTTCATCCCGCGCACCATCGACGAGGACCAGTGGCAGGCCGGCGACCGCGCCATCAACTGGCTGTGGACCGAGTTCGGGCTGAAGAAGGCGCGCAAGCCGCAGCCGCGGCCCGAGGGTGCCAAGCCCCGCGTGAACCTGATTGGGCCGATGTACGGCACCTTCAACATGCCGTCCGATCTGGCCGAGATCCGCCGCCTGGTCGAGGGCATCGGCTGCGAGATCAACCTGGTGTTCCCGCTGGGCGCGCATATCGAGGACGTGCCGAAGCTGGCCGACAGCGACGTCAATGTGCTGCTCTATTACGAGTTCGGGCAGCGGCTGTGCGAAACCCTGGGCAAGCCGTGGCTGCGCGCACCGATCGGGCTGCACGCCACCACGAATTTCCTGCGCAAGCTGGGGGAACTGACGGGGCTTGATCCCGAGCCGTTCATCACGCGCGAGAAGCACACCACGATCAAGCCGATCTGGGATTTGTGGCGCAGCGTGACGCAAGATTTCTTCGGCAGTGCCGCCTTCGCGGTGGTGGCGACCGAAACCTATGCACGCGGCATCAGGCGCTTCCTGTCGGACGAACTCGGCATGCCGTGCGCCTTCAGCTTCGAGCGCAAGCCGGGCGTGAAGCCCGACAACCAGGCAGTGCGCGCGGCGATGAAGGCCACGCCGCCGCTGGTGCTGTTCGGCAGCTTCAACGAGCGCATGTATGCGGCCGAGTGCGGCGCGCGTTGCGCTTACATCCCCGCGTCGTTCCCCGGCGCGATCATCCGTCGCGCGACCGGCACGCCGTTCATGGGCTATGCGGGCGCCACCTACATCGTGCAGGAATTCTGCAACGCGCTGTTCGATGCGCTGTTCCACATCCTGCCGCTGGCGACCGAGATGGACCGGGTGGATGCCACGCCGGCCCGCGCCGACGAGCTCGCCTGGGACGACGACGCGGTGCTGCAGCTGGATGCGCATGTCGCGGCGGCCCCGTTCCTGCTGCGCATCTCGGCGGCCAAGCGCCTGCGCGAACAGGTCGAGCACGCGGCGCGCGCGGCCAGCGAGGGCCGCGTGGTGGCCGAGCGTGTGCTGGCCACGCTGGGCCCGGTTCCCATTGTGTCGGACACGCCGGAGGCGGTGGCATGACCCGCATCCCGGCTGCGTTTCCGGCGCCCCCCATCGCCCCGGCATCCGGGGCCAAGCATCGTTCGTGGCCGACCGCGCCACGACGATCCCCGCCGCGCGGGATGCGCGCGGTAACGGCCGCAAGGCGGTCATCGGAGAGGTGCATGGATGGCTGAAATGGACAAGTCCCTGACGGGACTTTCAGAGGCGGAGGCGAAGGAGTTCCACGGAATCTTCGTCACGAGCTTCATCATCTTCACGGTGGTCGCCATCGTCGCGCACATCCTGGTCTGGTCCTGGCGTCCCTGGATTCCGGGGCCCGGCGGCTACGCCCAGAACGTGATCGACGGCGCAACCACGCTTCTGTCGTACGTCGTGTAGGAGAACCAACCCCATGTGGCGCATCTGGCTGATCTTCGACCCGCGCCGCGCGCTGGTCGGGCTGTTCACCTTCCTGATGGTGCTGGCACTGCTGATCCACTTCATCCTGCTCAGCACCAACCGCTTCAACTGGCTTGAGGGCCCACGGCCCGCTCCCGCGGCGCAGACCGCGCCAAGATAGCGAGGCCGAAGGGTTACGAACCCGGAACGGGCGGGGCCAGGGCGCGGCGCCTGGCCTTGCCCGCCACCGGGCGGCTTCCGGTCACGCCTCGCTGACCACAGCCGCATTCCCAGACCCCGCGCAAAGGCGGGGCACGACCAGGGAGTTCGACCATGTCGATGCTGAGTTTCGAGAAGAAGTACCGCGTGCGCGGCGGCACCCTGATCGGGGGCGACCTGTTCGATTTCTGGGTCGGGCCGTTCTACGTGGGTTTCTTCGGCGTCACCACGATCTTCTTCAGCGTGCTGGGCACGCTGCTGATCGTGTACGGCGCGGCCCTGCAAGGCACCTTCAATGTCTGGCGGATCAACATCGCGCCGCCCGACATCAGTTACGGCCTGGCCTTCGCGCCGATCAAGGAAGGCGGGTTGTGGCAGATCATCACGATCTGCGCGATCGGCGCCTTCGTGTCGTGGGCGCTGCGCCAGGCGGAAATCTCACGCAAGCTCGGCATGGGGCTGCACATTCCATTCGCCTATAGCTTCGCCATCCTGGCCTATGTGTCGCTGGTGGTGATCCGCCCGGTGCTGATGGGCGCCTGGGGCCATGCCTTCCCGTATGGCATCTTCAGCCACCTCGATTGGGTGTCGAACGTCGGCTACCAGTACCTGCATTTCCACTACAACCCGGCGCACATGATCGCGGTGAGCTTCTTCTTCACCACCGCTCTCGCGCTGTCGCTGCATGGTGCGCTGATCCTTTCCGCGCTGAACCCCGGCAAGGGTCTGCCGGTGAAGACCGCCGAGCACGAGAACACCTTCTTCCGCGACATCATCGGCTACTCGATCGGCACGCTGGGCATTCATCGTCTGGGCCTGTTCCTGGCGCTGTCGGCGTCGTTCTGGAGCGCGGTGTGCATCGTCATCAGCGGGCCGTTCTGGACGCATGGCTGGCCCAGCTGGTGGTCCTGGTGGCTCAACCTGCCGATCTGGAAGTAGGGACAGGGGAAACGTTCATGGCCGAATACCAGAACATCTTCACCCGAATTCAGGTGCACGGCCCGGCCTATGCCGGCGTGCCCCTGCCGCGCGGCGACCGCCCGCGCAAGGGCACGTCACGCTTCGTGCGTCTGGCCGGCAAGATCGGCGATGCGCAGATCGGGCCGATCTACCTGGGCTGGCTTGGCACGCTTTCGCTGGTGTGCGGCTTCATCGCGTTCGAGATCATCGGCCTCAACATGGCGGCGTCGGTGAACTGGAACCCGGTGCAGTTCGTGCGCCAGCTGTTCTGGCTGGCGCTGGAACCGCCGCCGCCGGCCTATGGCTTGCGCATTCCGCCGATGGCGCAGGGCGGCTGGTGGCTGCTGGCGGGCTTCTTCCTCACGCTTTCCATCCTGCTGTGGTGGGCCCGCGTGTATCGCCGGGCGCGGCAGCTGGGCATGGGCACGCACGTGGCCTGGGCCTTTGCCGCCGCGATCTGGCTTTACCTGGTGCTGGGCTTCATCCGCCCGCTGCTGATGGGCAACTGGGGCGAGGCGGTGCCGTTCGGCATCTTCCCGCACCTGGACTGGACGGCCGCGTTCTCGATCCGCTACGGCAACCTTTTCTACAACCCGTTCCACGCGCTTTCCATCGCGTTCCTGTACGGCTCGGCCGTGCTGTTCGCGATGCATGGCGCGACCATCCTGGCCCTTACCCGCTACGGCGGCGATCGCGAGCTGGAACAGGTGACGGATCGCGGCACGGCCGCCGAGCGTGGCGCGATCTTCTGGCGCTGGACCATGGGCTTCAACGCCAGCTTCGAGAGCATCCACCGCTGGGCCTGGTGGTTCGCGGTGCTGTGCCCGCTCACGGGGGGCATCGGCATCCTGCTGACCGGCACGGTGGTCGATAACTGGTATCTCTGGGCGGTGAAGCATGATTTCGCGCCGTCCTATCCGCCGGTCTTTCCGGCGGGCGTCGATCCAGCCCTGGTTCCGGGAGCCGTGCGATGAAGAATCCCTCATGGGGTCTTGGCGTCGCAGCACTCGGCGTGGTCGGCGTCTGTGCCGCGGCGGTGGTGCTGCTGACCTTCGAACGCCCGCCGGTCAGTTCGACGCAGGTCGGCTTCCGCGGCACCGGCATGGCGCAGGTCGCGAACCCCCGGCTGGAACCGGCGCGCGCCGCGGCCAACGTGGCACCGGCACCGCTGGCGCCGATTCCGCCGGTGGGGCCGCGTGCTGGCACGGTCTATCAGAACGTGCAGGTGCTGGGTGACCTGCCGGTCGGCCAGTTCACCCGCGTGATGCTGGCCATCACCGCCTGGATGGCGCCCACCACCGGCCCGAATGCCGGCTGCAACTACTGCCATGTCGGGGCCAACATGGCCGACGAGAGCCTCTACACCAAGGCGGTGTCGCGCCGCATGCTGCAGATGACCGCGCACATCAACAAGGACTGGCAGGCGCATGTCGGGCAGACCGGGGTGACCTGCTATACCTGCCATCGCGGCAACCAGGTGCCGGCCAATGTGTGGTCGGCGAATTCGGGCGGCCTGTACGCGCAGGGCATGGCGGGATCGCCGGCGGGGCAGAACCGCGCGTCGCCGATCGTGGGGCAGACCTCGCTGCCGTTCGATCCGTTCAGCACCTTCCTGGCGGGTGCGGCGCCGCTCAACATCCGCAACGCGTCGCCCACCGCGCTGCCCATGGGCGAACCCAGCCGCCACACGATCAAGCAGACCGAGTGGACCTACGGCCTGATGATGCATTTCAGCCAGGCCACGGGGCAGAACTGTACCTTCTGCCACAACACGCAGAACTTCGCCGGCTGGGAACAGGCGCCGCCGCAACGCACCACGGCCTGGCACGGCATCCGGATGGTACGGTCGGTAAACAACACCTACATCACGCCGCTGACCGCGACCTTCCCGCGCCATCGGCTTGGGCCCGAGGGCGATGCGCTGAAGGTGAACTGCGCCACCTGCCACAACGGCGTGAACAAGCCGCTATATGGCGCGGCGATGCTGCGCGACTATCCGGAACTGAACGTCGTGCGGCCGTAGCGCCGGGCGTGCAAGGCGCCGCGCCCCGGGGCAACCCTGGGTGCGGTTTTCTTTTGTGGTAGAAGCCACCGCGCGCCGGGTTAGCACAGCGGTAGTGCAGCGGTTTTGTAAACCGAAGGTCGGGGGTTCGATCCCCTCACCCGGCACCAGCCTCAGGTCCCGGCGCGAAAGCAATCCCGGGCGTGATCGTCGATCAGCCCGGCGGCCTGCATGAAGGCGTACATCGTGGTCGGGCCGACGAAGCGGAAGCCGCGCTTGCGCAGCGCCTTGCCGAGGGCATCGGCGGCCAGTTTCGCGGCGTCGCCCGCGCCGTGCCGGACGACCAGCGGCTGCTGGTCCACGAAGCGCCACAGCCAGGCAGCGAAGCTGCCCGCCTCGTGCTGGATCGCCAGCACGAGGCGGGCGTTGCCGATGACGGACTCGATCTTGCCGCGGTGGCGCACGATGCCGGGATCGGCCAGCAGCTTCTCCACGTGCTTCGCGCCCATGCGCGCGACCGCGGCCGGCACGAAGTTGCGGAACGCCCGGCGATAGCCCTCGCGCTTCTTCAGCACGATCTCCCACGAAAGGCCCGCCTGGGCGCCCTCCAGGCTCAGCATCTCGAACAGCGCGCGGTCGTCGCGGCAGGGCACGCCCCATTCGTCGTCGTGATATGCGGCCATGAGTGCGCTGGCGGCCCAGCTGCATCGGCGACGGGTTTCTTCCATGCGCGGAGTGTCCCGCGGCCCTGGCCCTCGTGCAATCGCACGCGGCGCGGCATGATCGACGCATGACCTATGACCGCGACCTGATCGGCTATGGCGCCAACCCGCCCGATCCGAAATGGCCAGGTGGGGCGCGCGTGGCGCTCAATTTCGTCATGAACTACGAGGAAGGCAGCGAGCCTTCCGTGCAGGACGGCGAGGGCTACACCGAAACGGGCCTGACCGAAGGTGGGCTGCTGGATGCCGGCGTGAAGGGCCGCGACCTGGCCGGTGAGGGCATGTTCGCCTATGGCAGCCGCGTGGGGTTCTGGCGGCTGATGCGGCTGTTCCAGGACCGCGGCCTGCCGCTCACGATCTTCGGCTGCGCGTTGGCGCTGGAGCGCCACGCGCCCGCCGCCGCGGCGATCCGTGCGTCGGGCTTCGACGTGTGCTGCCATGGCTGGCGCTGGATCAAGCACTACCTGCTGAGCGAGGCGGAGGAGCGTGAGCACATCGGGCGCGCTGTGCTCAGCCTGGAGCGGACCGTGGGCGCCAGGCCCGCCGGCTGGTATTGCCGCTACGGCCCCAGCGTGAACACGCGCCGCCTGCTGGTCGAGCATGGCGGCTTCGAGTACGACAGCGACGCCTATGACGACGAGCTGCCGTACTGGAAAACCGTACAGGGAAAGCCCCACCTGGTGGTGCCGTACAGCCTGGCCAACAACGACGGAAAATTCGCCGGCCGCGGCGCCTTTGCCCAGGCCGACGATTATTTCCAGTGGCATCGCGACGCCTTCGACATGCTGTACCGCGAGGGCGCGCGCACGCCGAAGATGATGTCGGTGGGCCTGCACATGCGCCTGATCGGCCACCCCGCGCGCGCCGCGGGGCTGGAGCGCTTCCTGGACCACGTGTCGCGCCATAGCGGCGTGTGGATCACAAGGCGGCTGGACATCGCGCGGCACTGGACGGCGACGCACCCCTATCCGGGCAGGGGGCTGAACGAGTAGCGCGGGCGCTACGCCCCCAGCGGCTTGATGTAGTCATAGGGCGCGCGGGCCACGAACCTGCCGTGCCCGACCGTGTCGGTGGGGGCGCCGTCCTCGAACACCACGACGCCGCGGGACAAGGTGGTCTCGGGCCAGCCGGTCGCCTCGAAACCCTCGAACGGGGTGTAGTCGCTGCCGTGATGCATCAGCGCGTTGGTGATGGTCACTTTCCGCGCCGGATCCCAGATGGCGATGTCGGCATCCGACCCGACCGCGATGGTGCCCTTCCGCGGGAACATGCCGAACAGCTTCGCGGCGTTGGTGCACCCGAGCGCCACGAAGTCCTGCACCGTGATGCGACCCTTCGACACGCCCTCGCTGAACAGGATGGGCAGGCGCGCGGCCAGGCCCGTGAGGCCGTTGGGCACCTTGGTGAAGGGCGGGTTAGGCCCCGCGCACAGCTTGCCGTCAGGGCCGGCGAAGCGCGACGGCGCATGGTCCGACGTGATGTTGTGGATGGTGCCGTCCTTGATCCGCGCCCACAGCACCGCCTGGTCCGCCGTGGTGCGCAACGCCGGCGAGCAGATGTATTTCGCCCCCTCCATGCCCGGCCGGTCGAGGTCGTCGGCGGTCAGCACCAGGTATTGCGTGCAGGTCTCGGCCCACACTTTCAGGCCCCGTGCGCGTGCGCGAAAAATCTCCTCGGCGCTGTCGGCGCCCGAGACGTGGAACACCTGGATCGGCACATCCAGCGCCTCGGCCAGGGCCACGATGCGCGCGGTGCATTCGCGCTCCACCACCATGGGCTTGGCCAGCGCATGGTATTTCGGCGTGGTCAGGCCCTTGGCCACCAGCTCGGCGGTCAGGTGCTGGATCAGCTCGTGATGCTCAGCGTGTACGCAGACCAATGCCCCAAGCTTGCGCGACGCGGCCAGCACGCGAAGGGCCTCCGCGTCGTTCAGCCTGGCACCGTCATAGGTCAGGAAGATCTTGACGCTGCGGCTGCCTTCCGCGACCAGCGGCGGCAGTTCCTCCTCCAGCACCTTCGGCGTCGGGTCGGTGATGATCAGGTGGAAGCTGTAGTCGATGCGCGACTGCGTGGCCTTGGCCTTGTAGTCGGCCGCCGCTTCGGCGAGCGACCCGCCCTTCTTCTGGCCGACGAAGCAGATCACGGTGGTGGTGCCGCCAGCCGCGGCACTGGCGCTGCCGCTGGCAAACGTGTCGGCATTCTTCTGCGGCGGCGGGCTCGGCTGTTCGATATGCGTGTGGCTGTCCACGCCGCCCGGCAGCACGAGTTTTCCCGTGGCGTCGATGCTGCGCGCCCCCGAAAGCCCCGTGCCGATCGCCGCGATCCTGCCGCCGCTGATGCCGAGGTCGGCCACGTAGCTGTCGCTGGCGGTGGCCACCTGGCCGCCCTTGATCACGAGATCGAAACTGTCCATCCGTCCCTCCGGTTGCGGGCCGCATGCTGCAAGCGATGTGCCGCGCTGGGAAGGGGCCGGCACGATCCTTGCTATCTCCTGGCGAACCGCCCGGGAGATCGCATCATGCCATCGCTTCGCCGCCGCACGGTGCTGGCCCTGTCCGCCAGCACGCTTGCCATGCCCTTCGTGGTCCGCGCCCAGCCGCGCGAGATCTTCGTGGGCGGCCCGGCCAGCCCGGGCCTGACCGACGTGCTGTTCCCCATCATCGAGCGCAAGCACAACTTCAAGATCCTGTTCGAAGGCACGAACAGCCTGATCAACATGGAAAAGATCAAGGCCAACGCGGCGCGACCGACCATGACGGTGACCATGATGGACGACCCCGTGCTGATCCTGTGCGAGCGCGAAAAACTCATCATCACGCTGAAGGGCCGCGCCATTCCGACCCTGGCGGAGATCATCCCCGATGCGCGCCCCAGGGACGCGATGTGGGCCAATTGGTGCCAGCCGATGAGCTCGATCGCCTACCACAGCGACAGCGTGAAGGGCATGACCAGCTACGCCGAATGCTGGCAGCCGAAATTCCGCCAGAAGATCATCCTGATTTCCATGCGCATCACCCAGGCAATCACGCCGCTGGTGGCGGCCGCGCACCTGGCCACCGGCAAGCCGCTGGTCGATTGCATGAAGGAAGCCAATGCGGGCTTCGAGAAGCTGAAGGAGCTGAAGCCCAACATCCTGCAGGTCACCACCAACGCGCCGCAGGCCCAGACGCTGCTGGAAACCGGCGAGATCGACCTGTTCCTGTCGCCCGACAGCCGCAGCGTGCTGTTCCGCAAGACGCAGGGCGCGCCGGTGGACATGGTGGTGCCGAAGGAAGGCGCCGTGGCCATGCCGGCCGGCGTGGCGCTGGTGAACAACGGCCCCAACCAGGCCTTGGGCGAGATCTTCATCAACGAATTGCTGAGCGCGGAAACCCAGGCCATGGTGGCGCGCACCTTCTTCTCCAACCCGACCAACCCGAAGGCGGCGCTGCCCGCCAACTGGTCGCTGCCGCGCGACATGGCGGTGCTGGACTGGGAATACTTCACCGACAACCGCGCCGGCTGGATTGCCCGCTTCGAGCGCGAACTCGCGACCTGATGCGCCCCGCCTGATGCTTATGGCGGAGGCCACGCAGCAGGGCGCGGCGCTTGTGGTGGACGGCGTGACCAAGCGCTTCGGTGCCACGCAGGTGCTGCACGAGCTGTCGCTGGCGGTCGCCGGCGGCGAGTTCGTGTCGCTGCTGGGCCCTTCGGGCTGCGGCAAGACCACGCTGCTGCGCCTGGTGTCCGGCCTGGTGCAGGCCGATGCCGGGCGCATTGCCGTGGGTGGGCGCGACATCACCGCGCTTCCGGCGCACCGGCGCCGCGTGGGCGTGGTGTTCCAGAACTACGCCCTGTTCCCGCATCTGAACGTGGCCGGCAACGTCGCCTTCGGCCTGCGCGCGCAGGGGGCTTCGCGCGACGCGCCGGCGCGGGTGGCCGAAGCCCTGCGCCTGGTGCGCATGGAGGGTTTTGCCGACCGCCCCGTCACCGCGCTTTCGGGCGGGCAGCAGCAGCGCGTGGCGGTGGCGCGCGCCATCGTGGTGCGGCCATCGCTGCTGCTGCTGGACGAACCCTTCAGCGCGCTCGACCGCAAGCTGCGCGAGACCATGCAGGTGGAACTGAAGCTGCTGCTGCGAAGGCTTGGCATCACCGCCATCTTCGTCACCCACGACCAGGAAGAGGCGCTGGTGATGAGCGACCGCGTGGCGGTGATGAATGCCGGCCGCATCGAGCAGCTGGATACGCCCAAGGCGCTGTATGCCAGTCCTGCCAGCCTTTACGTGGTGGATTTCATCGGCCAGTCCGCGCGCCTGCCGGCCAGGGTGGAGGGTGGCGAGGGCAGCCTGCTTCGCCTGTCCACGCCCGTGGGGCCCTTGCTGGGCACGGGCAGCTTTATGCCGGGCAGCAAGGTGGTGGCCACCATCCGGCCGGAGGCGATCCACCTGGGCACCGCGCCGGAAGGTGCCAACCGGGTGGACGCGCGCGTGGCCGAAATGATGTTCCTGGGCGCCCGCACCGTGCTGCATTGCGTGGTGCCGAATGCCGGCGAGGATGACCGCCTGCTGGCCGAGGTCGCGCGCCTGCCGGAACCGGCACCCCAGCCCGGCGACAGCGTGTCGCTTTGGTTCCACCCCCTGGACGTGGCGGTGTTCCCGGCGCCATGACGGCCGCCCTTGCCGCCACACCGCCTGCCTTGCCCGCCTGGCGCCGGCGCGACCTGACCGCGCTGCTGGCCGCGCCCGCCATGGGCTACATGCTGGTGGTGTTCGGCGCGCCGCTGCTGCTGCTGCTGTGGAGCAGCGTGCAGGCCGATGGCGGCGGCTTCAGCCTGGCCGGCTATGCCAAGATTCTGGGTGATGCGTATTACCGCCAGGTGATCCTGAATTCCTTCAGCCTGGGGCTGATCACCACGGCGGGCTGCGTGCTGCTGGGCTACCCGGCCGCCTTCGCCATCGCGCGGGCAAAGGGGTACTGGCAGGTGCTGCTGTTCGCGCTGGTGTTCCTGCCGCTGACCGTCTCGATCATCGTGAAGTCGTTCGGCTGGGCCATCCTGCTGCGGCGCGACGGGCTGGTGAATTTCGCGCTGCTCGGCCTGGGTTTGGTCGAACGTCCACAGCGCCTGCTGTTCACCACGGAAAGCCTGTACGTGGGCATGATCAACGTGTTCCTGCCCTTCATGATCCTGCCGCTCTATTCCGTGGTGCGCATGATCGACCCGCGTTTGTCGGAAGCCGCGGCCACGCTGGGCGCGTCCCCTTGGTACCGGTTCAGCCGGGTGGTGCTGCCGCTGTCGCTGCCGGGGCTGGTGGCCGGCATTTCCATTGTGTTCGCACTTGCGATCGCGGCGTACGTGACACCTTCGCTGCTGCTGGGGGATCGCTACATGACCATGTCGCTGGTCATGGCCAAGGCCTACCTTAATTTGCGCGACTGGCAGCTGGGCTCGGCGATGGCTTCGATACTGCTGTCGATCTCGGTCGTGGTGGTGGTGGGGACCGCCTGGCTGCAACGTGCGCTGGCGCGACGGGGCGGCGCATGAGCCGCGCGGGCACCGTGCTGGCCTGGACCATGCTGGGCCTGTCCATCCTGTTCCTGATGGCGCCCATCCTGGTCGTGGTGCCTGTGTCGTTCACGTCGGGGGCAGTATTCCGCTTCCCCCCCACCGGGTTTTCCTGGCGCTGGTACCAGGCGATCGCGAACGTCGATGCCATTGTCTCGGCGCTGGCGCTGTCCGCGCGGATCGCGGCGATTTCGACCGCCATCTCGCTTGCCATCGGCACGCTTGCCTCGATTGCGATCGTGCGCGGAAAGATCCCGGGCGGCGCGGCCATCGCCACCTTCCTGGCAAGCCCGCTGATGCTGCCCGGCCTGGTGCTGGGCATTGCCATGCTGCAGGCATTCCGCGCGGCAGGGCTGTACGACGCGCAGGCCGCGTTGCTGCTGGCGCATGTCGTGGTCACCATGCCCTTCATCATGCGCACCGTGCTGGCCAGTCTGGAACTGTTCGACTTCGCCATGGTCGATGCCGCGCGCACGCTGGGATGTTCGTACATGGCGGCGCTGTGGAAGGTGCTGGTGCCCAACATCCTGCCGGGATTCATGAGCGGCGCGCTGTTCGCCTTCATCGCCAGCTTCGACAACTACCCGGTGAGCATGTTCCTGACCGATGTGCGCAACAAGACACTGCCCATCCAGTTGCTGAACCGCATCGAGATGTCGCCCGACCCCACGCTGGCCGCGATCAGCACGGTGCTGATCGTGCTCACCATCCTGGCGCTGGTGGTGTGTGATCGGCTGGTGGGGCTGCGGCGGATGGCTTCGCTTTAGGTGGGCCTGAAGCGCCCCTCACCCTGTCCCTCTCCCGAAGGGTGCGGACAGAGGCGTGAGGGGCGCTCCAGGCGCGACCGGCCGCCGCTACGCCGCCACCAGCCCACCCGCCTTCTCGATGAAGGCCGCGATCTCGCTGACCCCCTTGCCAGCGCGCAGGTTGGTGAACAGGAACGGCTTGTCGCCGCGCATCTTCCGCGCGTCGCGGTCCATCACCTCCAGGCTGGCGCCCACCATGGGCGCCAGGTCGATCTTGTTGATCAGCAGCAGGTCGGACCGCGTGATGCCCGGCCCGCCCTTGCGCGGGATCTTGTCGCCGGCCGACACGTCGATCACGTAGATCGTCAGGTCCGCCAGCTCCGGGCTGAACGTGGCCGCCAAATTGTCGCCGCCGCTTTCGATCAGGATCAGGTCGAGGTTGGGAAAGCGGCGCGAAAGATCCTCCACCCCCGCCAGGTTGATCGACGCATCCTCGCGGATCGCGGTGTGCGGGCAGCCGCCGGTTTCGATGCCCAGGATGCGTTCGGTCGGCAGGCTGTTGGCGCGGATCAAAAAATCGGCGTCTTCCTTGGTGTAGATGTCGTTGGTGATGGCCGCGATGTCGAAGCGCACGCGAAAAGTCTTGCACAGCGCATCCATCAGCGCGGTCTTGCCGGTGCCCACCGGCCCGCCGATGCCGACGCGCAGCGGGCCATGCTTGGAGCGGGTCATGAGCGGAACAGCCTTGTGTACTGGGTTTCGTGGCGCAGCGATGCCAGGTCGGCGCGGAAGCAGCTGCCGCCGATCTCGTCCAGCGTGGCGAAGGCCGCATCCTGCGCGGTGGCGGCGATGCAGGATTCCAGCGCGGCCTGCACGTGAAGGCCCTGCGCCTGGCCCAGTGGCACCAGGCGCACCGCGGCCGAGATGAGCCAGGCGGCGAAGGCGTTGAGCCAGGCCGGCAGCGCCTGCGAAAGCAGGATGCCCGCGGCACCGCACGCCGCGCCGACCGCGATCGGATACGGCATCAGGGCGCCGTGGCGCGCCGCCAGCGCGACCACGCCCGGCATGGCCCAGGGCGCGACCGCCGCGGCAAAGGCACGGCCCTGCGCAGTGGTTTCCAGCAGCCGCTCGCGCGAAGGTGCCAGGGCCCGCGCGGTTTCCGCCAGTGCATCGAGTGCCGCGCCGTCCCCGGCCGCGCGATGCGCGTGCGCCAGCAGGATGGCATCCGTGCGGCCGGAGCCGTGCGCCAGCTGGGCATCGATCCAGTCCGAGAGCGTTGCCGGGTCATGCACGTCGCCCGCCTCCACGGCCCATTCCAGGCCGTGGCTGTAAGCAAAGCCGCCGACCGGGAAGGCGGGCGACAGCCACGACAGCAGGCGCGTCAGCGTGGCCGCGTCAGTGCCCATGCTTGTGTGGATGGTGGTGGTCGTCATCGCTGTGGTGGTGGTGCCCGTGGCCGCCGGCATAGGCACCCTGTTCGGGATCGAAGGGGGCGCGCACGCGCATGCTGTGGCCACCCAGCTGGTCGATCATGTCCTTGATCACATGATCCTCGCGGATGCGCAGCAGGCCGGGCAGCAGCTGCACCGGCAGGTGCCGGTTGCCCAGGTGCCAGGCGATGCGCACCAGCGCGTCTTCGTCATGCGCGTGGATTTCCAGCAGTGTCTCGGGGGCGGCCACCACGCGCACCACGCGCCCGTCCTCCAGCCTGAGGCCGTCGCCGTCGCGCAGATTGGCCGGGCGCGGCAGGTCCAGCAGCACGTCCATGCCCGAAGCGGTGGTGAGAAGGATGCGGCGGCGCCGGCGCAGGTCGAGGTCCATCGAGACGCTGTCGATCGCGTCTTCGTAGGTGCCGGCGGGCAGGGTTTCGGTGGCGCGCATCAGAACAGAAAATACCGCTGCGCCATCGGCAGCACCGTGGCCGGTTCGCAGGTCAGCAGCCTGCCGTCGGCGCGCACCTCGTACGTCTCCGGATGCACCTGGATGTCGGGCGTTGCGTCGTTCAGGATCATGCTGCGCTTGCCGATGCCGCCCCGCACGTTACGCACGGCATCGAAGTGCCGCGCCATGCCGCGCCCCACGCCCGCCTCCAGCCCGGCCTTGGACACGAAGGTGACCGCGCTGGCCGCCATGGCGCGGCCATAGCCGCCGAACATTGGCCGCGCATGCACCGGCTGCGGCGTGGGGATCGAGGCGTTGGGGTCGCCCATCATCGCCACCGCGATCGTGCCCATCTTCAGCACCATGTCGGGCTTCACACCGAAAAAGGCGGGCGACCAGATCACCAGGTCGGCAAGCTTGCCGACCTCGATCGAGCCGACCGCGTGCGCAAAACCCTGCGCGATGGCCGGGTTGATGGTGTATTTCGCCACGTAGCGGCGGGCGCGGACATTGTCGTTGTCGCCGGTTTCTTCGGCCAGGCGCCCGCGCTGCACCCGCATCTTGTGCGCGGTCTGCCAGGTGCGGGTGATCACCTCGCCCACCCGGCCCATGGCCTGGCTGTCGGACGAGATCATCGAGAACGCGCCGAGGTCGTGCAATATGTCCTCGGCCGCGATCGTCTCGCGCCGGATGCGCGATTCCGCGAAGGCCACGTCTTCCGGAATGGTGCTGCTGAGGTGATGGCACACCATCAGCATGTCCAGGTGCTCATCCAGCGTGTTGGCGGTGAAGGGGCGGGTGGGGTTGGTGCTGCTGGGCAGCACGTTCGGCAGGCCTGCCACCTTGATGATGTCGGGCGCATGCCCGCCGCCGGCGCCTTCGGTGTGGTAGGCGTGGATGGTGCGGCCCTTGAAGGCGGCGATCGTGTCCTCCACGAAGCCCGACTCATTCAGCGTGTCGGTGTGGATCATCACCTGGATGTCGTGCGCATCGGCGACCGACAGGCAGCAGTCGATGGCGGCCGGCGTGGTGCCCCAGTCCTCGTGGAGTTTGAGGCACGACGCACCGCCGCGGATCATTTCCTCCAGCGCGGCGGGGCGGGACGCGTTGCCCTTGCCGGCGAAGGCGATGTTGACGGGCAGGCCTTCCACCGCCTCGATCATGCGGGCCAGGTGCCAGGGGCCGGGGGTGCAGGTGGTGGCGCTGGTGCCGGCCGCGGGCCCCGTGCCGCCGCCCACCATGGTGGTGATGCCCGACGCGATGGCCTCGTCCACCTGCTGCGGGCAGATGAAGTGGATGTGGCTGTCCACGCCGCCGGCGGTGACGATTTTTCCTTCGCCCGCGATCACCTCGGTGCCGGGGCCGATGATGATGGTCACACCTGGCTGCACATCCGGGTTGCCGGCCTTGCCGATGGCGTGGATTTTGCCGTCACGCAGGCCAATATCGGCTTTCACCACGCCCCAATGGTCCAGGATCAGCGCATTGGTGATCACGGTATCCACCGCGCCTTCGGCCCGCGAGAACTGGGATTGCCCCATGCCGTCGCGAATGACCTTGCCACCGCCGAACTTCACCTCCTCGCCGTAAATGGTGAGGTCCTTTTCGACCTCGATGATGAGGTCGGTGTCGGCCAGCCGCACGCGGTCGCCGACGGTGGGGCCGAACATGTCGGCATAGGCGGCGCGAGTGATGCTGGGCATGGCTAGAGTTTCCCCATCACGTCGCCGCGGAAGCCCACCACCTCGCGCGTGCCCTGGTAGGGCACCAGCGTCACCTCGCGCGTCTGGCCGGGTTCGAAGCGCACCGCGGTGCCGGCGGGAATATCCAAACGCATGCCGCGCGAAGAAGCGCGGTCGAACGCAAGGGCGGCGTTGGTTTCGGCGAAGTGGTAGTGGCTGCCGACCTGGATGGGCCGGTCGCCGGTATTGGCCACCGTCACCGTGGTGCGCGCGGCACCCACGTTGATGTCGATGGCGCCGGGGGCAGGGAAAATCTCGCCGGGGATCATCGTATCGGCTCGTGCACGGTGACCAGCTTGGTGCCGTCGGGGAAGGTCGCCTCCACCTGCACGTCGTGGATCATCTCCGCCACGCCCTCCATCACCTGGTCGCGCGAGATCACGCCCGCACCGGCTGCCATCAGGTCGGCCACGCTGCGGCCATCGCGCGCCCCTTCCAGCACGAAGTCGCTGATCAGCGCCACGGCCTCGGGGTGGTTCAGCTTCACGCCGCGATCGAGCCTTCGGCGCGCCACCATGGCGGCCATGCTGATCAGCAGCTTGTCCTTTTCGCGCGGCGTCAGGTTCATCGCGGGTCCTTCGTCAGCACAGCCACACTTTCGGCAAAGGCTGCCCGCTGCGCAACGGCGCCAGCGCGGCAGCGACCGTGGCGCGCAATGCCCGGCTGTCCTGCGCGACCACGCGTGTGCAGAGCATGCCGTTCCAGGCGCTGGCGCCGCATTCGGTGGGCGCGTCGGCGAGCGCGTCGCGCACCGCGTCCAGGCGCGCCTCGGCATCGGGTGCAACGTACAGGATGGTCGCCACGCCGCAGGCACCGCCCGCCACCGCCGGTCGCGCCAGCTGTGCGGCGACCGCGCCGGAAAGCCGCACGCGCTCGTCGATCATGACCTCGCCCTCGCGCCGGATCGACCAGCGATCCGACACGTCGGCCACGCGCAACGTCTCACCCATGGCGGCGCGGCCGAACACCAGCCACTCGACGCCCAGGAAGGATGCGTCGCCCGCCATCGCGACTGAAAGGCGGCGATCGATGCGGCAGTGGTCGAACAGGATCGCCTCCTGCGGCAGCCATTCCGCGGTCGCGCCTTCGTGGACGTGCAGCGCGGTGGCAATGCGGGCCGCGGGGCTGCCCAGGTCGGCGCGATACATGCGTTCGGCTGCCTGCGCCGCCACGGTGGCGCGCGCCCCTTCGTGCCAGGTGATGCGGCTTTCCAGCACGTCGCCGGCGGTGATGCCGCCCGCGGTGTTGAGCGTGATGGCGGTGATGAAGGCGCCCGGCTCGGGCCGCGGCAGGCGCGCCTTCAGCGTGCCCTGCTGGTAAAGCTCGGCCAACACGGTCGCATCGCCCCGCCTGCGAAATCCCAGCCGCAGCGCGCCGATGGCGCGCGGCGGCAGCGCCACATCAGACCGTAAGGCGGCGTCGTACATCGGCCGCGTCCAGCGACGAAAGCAGACCCTTCAGCACGATCTCGCCGCGGTCCATCACGGCAACCTCCTGGGAAAGCTGGCTGGCGAAATCGAAATACTGCTCGACCAGGATGATGGCCATTTCGCCGCGCGCGCGCAAAAGGTCGATCACGCGGGAAATGTCCTTGATGATGCTGGGCTGGATGCCCTCGGTCGGCTCGTCCAGCACCAGCAGGCGGGGCTTCATCACCAGGGCGCGCGCGATCGCCAATTGCTGCTGCTGGCCGCCGGAGAGATCGCCGCCGCGGCGCTTCATCATGGTCTTCAGGATCGGGAACAGGTCCAGGATGTCGGCCGAAACGCGCCGCTGCCCGCGCGGCAGCACGCCGAAGCCCGTTTCCAGGTTCTCCTGCACCGTCAGCAGCGGAAACACGTCGCGCCCCTGCGGCACGCTGGCAATGCCGCGCCGCGCACGGTCATGGGGCGCCAGGCGGGTGATGTCGTCGTTCTCCCACCTGATCGTGCCCGACGCCACGGGGTGCTGGCCGGTGATGGCACGCAGCAGGCTGGTCTTGCCCACGCCGTTGCGCCCCAGCACGCCCAGCACCGCGCCCTTGGCGGCGCTGACCGAGACATTGCGCAGCGCCGCGGCGGCCCCGTAGCGCAGCGTGACGTTGGCGATCTCCAGCATCAGCGGCCCAGATACACTTCGACCACGCGGGGGTCGTTCGACACGTGGTCGATGCTGCCCTCGCTCAGCACGCTGCCTTCGTGCAGCACGGTCACCTTCACGCCGAGCGCGCGGACGAACTCCATGTCGTGCTCGACCACCAGCACGCTGCGCGTTGCGTTGATGGCGCGCAGCAGGTGGGCGGTTTCCTCGGTCTCGGCGTCGGTCATGCCGGCCACGGGTTCATCCACCAGCAGCAGCGCGGGGTCCTGCGCCAGCAGCATGCCGATCTCCAGCCACTGCTTCTGGCCATGGCTGAGATCACCCGCGGTGCGCGCGCTGTGCTCCGAAAGATGGATGGTGGCGAGCAGCTCATCCAGCTTGCGCGCTTCCTCGGCCGATTCGCCCCAGCGCAGCAGTTTGCGCGCGGTGCGGTCGCCGGCCAGCGCCAGCAGCAGGTTCTCCCGCACGCCGAGGTGCTCAAACACCGTGGGCTTCTGGAATTTCCGGCCGATGCCGAGCTGTGCGATCGCGGGCTCGTCGAGCTTCGTGAGGTCGGTGTCGGCGCGGAACACCACGCGGCCGGTGTCGGGGCGGGCCTTGCCGGTGATCACGTCCATCATGGTGGTCTTGCCGGCGCCGTTGGGGCCGATCACGGCGCGCATCTCGCCGGGGGCCAGGATGAGCGAGAGGTTGTTCAGCGCGCGGAAGCCGTCGAACGTCACCGACACGCCATCCAGGTACAGCAGCGTGGGCGTGGCGGGTGAGCCGATCGGCGCGTCGATCATTGCGCCGCCACCGGAACCGGCGATGCCGGCACGCGCCTGCGCAAAGGCCCCGCGAACAGGCCGACAATGCCGCGCGGCAGGAACAGCGTGACCAGCACGAACAGCCCGCCCAGCGCGAACAGCCACAGATCGGGCAGCGTGCCGGTGAACCAGGTTTTCGCCAGGTTCACCACGATGGCGCCGACCACCGCGCCCACCAGCGTGCCGCGGCCGCCCACGGCCACCCACACCACCGCCTCGATGCTGGCCGCGGGCGCGAACTCGCTGGGGTTGATGATGCCGACCTGCGGCACGTAAAGCGCACCCGCTATCCCCGCCATGGCGGCGGACAGCACCAGGGCGGCCAGCTTGTAGTGCTCGGGCCGGTAGCCCAGGAAGCGCACGCGGCTTTCCGCGTCGCGCACCGCCACCAGCACCTTGCCGAAGCGTGATTGCATCAGGCTGCGGCACAGCAGCATGAAGCCGCCCACCGCCACGCCCGAGGCGATCAGCAGGCCCGCGCGCATGCCCGGCGACTTCACGTCGATGCCCAAAAAATCCTTGAAGTCGGTCAGGCCGTTATTGCCGCCGAAGCCCATGTCGTTGCGGAAGAAGGCCAGCAGCAGCGCGAAGGTCAGCGCCTGGGTGATGATCGAGAGGTACACGCCGGTCACACGGCTGCGGAAGGCGAACCAGCCGAACACGAAAGCCAGCAGCGCCGGCACCGCCACCACCATGACCATGGCGAAGACGACATTGTCGAAGCCGTGCCAGAACCACGGCAGTTCCTTCCAGTTCAGGAACACCATGAAGTCGGGCAGCACGGGGTGCGCATACACGCCTCTGGTGCCGATCTGGCGCATCAGGTGCATGCCCATGGCGTAGCCGCCGAGTGCGAAGAACGCGCCGTGGCCCAGGCTGAGGATGCCGCCATAGCCCCACACCAGGTCGACGCTCAGCGCCAGCAGCGCGTAGCACAGGTATTTGCCGGCCAGGCTGACCACGTAGGTGGAAACGTGCAGCGCCGAGCCCGGTGGGAAGAAAAGATTGCCGATGGCCAGCGCCACGGCGGCCAGCATCACCGCGGCCGCGGCGATCGGGACAACCCTGGCAAGCATCATGTCTCGACCGCGCGGCCCTTCAGCGGGAACAGGCCGCGGGGCTTCCTCTGGATGAACAGGATCAGCGCCACCAGCACGATGATCTTGCCCAGCACGGCGCCGGCAAAGGGTTCCAGGAACTTGTTGGTGATGCCGAGCGTGAGTGCCGCCACCAGCGTCCCCCACAAATTCCCCACGCCGCCGAACACCACCACCATGAAGCTGTCGATGATGTAGCCCTGGCCCAGATTGGGCGACACGTTGTCGATCTGGCTCAATGCCACGCCCGCCAGCCCCGCCACGCCGCTGCCCAGCGCAAAAGTCAGGCAATCGACCCAGGGCGTGCGGATGCCCATGCTGGCGGCCATGCGCCGGTTCTGCGTGACCGCGCGCATCGAAAGCCCCAGCCGGGTGCGGCGCAGTACCAGCAGCAGGCCCGCGAACACGAAGATCGCGAAGCCGATGATCCAGGCGCGGTTGAGCGTGACCTGCAGGCCATCCAGCATCACCGCGCCCGACATGAAGCTGGGGTTGCTGACCTCGCGGTTGTTCGGGCCGAAGATGGTGCGCACCGCCTGCTGCAGGACCAGGCTGAGGCCGAAGGTCGCGAGCAGCGTTTCCAGCGGGCGCCCGTACAGGAAGCGGATGACGGTACGCTCGATCAGCGCGCCGACGGCGCCGGCAACCAGGAAGGCCAGCGGCACGGCGACCGCCAGCGAGTAGTCCAACAGGTGCGGCGCCCGCGTGCGGCAGAATTCCTGCACCACGTACACGGTATAGGCACCCAGCATCACCATCTCGCCATGCGCCATGTTGATCACGCCCATGACGCCGAAGGTCACCGCAAGCCCGATTGCCGCCAGCAGCAGCACCGAGCCCAGCGACACGCCGGAATAAAGGTCCTGCATGACCTTCCAGAAGGCCAGCCTGCGGTCGATCGCGACCACGGCGTCGGCGGCGGCCTGGGCCACTGCGACGGGCTGGCCCGTAAGCCCCGCCAGCACGGTGCGCGCATCCTGGTCGCCGCGCGCGCGCAGGATGGTGACCGCGGCCAGTTTCGCCGCTTCGTCGCCGGGCGCGGCCAGCGTGATGATGGCCTTCGCGGCCTCCATGACGCGCCTTATGCGCGCATCCGTCTCGCGGGCCAGCGCCACATCGAGCGCGGGCAGCGCCTCGGGGTCGCGGGCGCGCAGCACGGCGGTGGCGGCGGCCAGGCGCAGGCGCGGATCTGGGTTCAGCAGGCTGAGCGTGCCGATTGCGGCATCTACCGCGCGGCGCACCTGGTTGTTGAGCCGCACCTGGCGCAGCGCGCCGGCGGCAACATCGGCCGCGGCGCCGTCGGGCGTGCGGAAACCCTGGCCGTCGCGGATGAACAGCGCGCGGTCCTCGGCGCGGAAGAACAGGGTTTGCGCGCGCAGCGCCTCCAGTACCGGCAGTGCCGCGGCATTGCCGCTGGCCGCCAGGCGCTCGACCGCGCGCGCGGTGTCCTGGAAGTTCGTGGTGGCAAGTGCAGCCAGCGCATCATCCTGCGCCCGTGCCTGGGGCACGGGCGCAAGCACGATCAGAACAGCCAGCAGCGCGGCCCACAAGGGTGTGACGCCGCGCAAGGAAACGCTCAGCTGCGGCCGCCGCAGCGGCCGGTCTTGACATTGAAGTTGCCGCAGTTCATTGGCGCCCGCCAATCGCTGATCAGGTCCTTCGAGCCTTCCAGGTGGTCCGACCACTCGTCGCCCACAACCAGGCCCGAGGTCTGCCAGACCGTGTTGATCTGGCCGTTCGCCTGGATCTCGCCGATCAGCACCGGCTTGGTGATGTGATGGTTCGGCATCATGGCGCTGAGGCCGCCGGTCAGGTTCGGCACGGCCACGCCGATCAGCGCGTCGATCACCGGGTTGGCCTCGACCGTGCCGGCCTTCTTCACCGCCTCCACCCACATGTTGAAGCCGATATAGTGGGCTTCCATCGGGTCGTTGGTCACACGCCGCGGGTTCCTGATGAAGGCCTGCCACTTCGCGATGAAGTCCTTGTTCAGCGGGTGGTCCACGCTCATGAAGTAGTTCCACGCCGCCAGGTGGCCGACCAGCGGCGCGGTATCGATGCCCGCCAGTTCCTCCTCGCCGACCGAGAACGCGACCGAGGGGATGTCGGTGGCCTTGACGCCCTGGTTGCCCAGCTCCTTGTAGAACGGCACGTTGGCGTCGCCGTTGATGGTCGAGACGATCGCGGTTTTCCTGCCGGCCGACCCGAAGCGCTTCACCTGGCCCACGATGCCCTGCCAGTCGCTGTGCCCGAACGGCGTATAGTTCACCATGATGTCGGCTTCGGCCACGCCCTTGGACTTCAGATAGGCTTCCAGGATGCGGTTGGTGGTGCGCGGATAGACGTAGTCGGTGCCCAGCAGCGCCCAGCGCTGCACCTTCTCGTCCTCGGCCAGGTAATCCACGGCGGGGATAGCCTGCTGGTTCGGCGCGGCCCCCGTGTAGAACACGTTGCGGCTGCTTTCCTCGCCCTCGTACTGCACCGGGTAGAACAGGATGTTGTTCAGCTCCTCGAACACCGGTAGCACCGACTTGCGGCTCACGCTGGTCCAGCAGCCGAACACGGCCGAGACCTTCTGCACGCTGATCAGTTCCCGCGCCTTTTCGGCGAACAGCGGCCAGTTGCTGGCGGGATCGACCACCACGGCTTCAAGCCTGCGGCCAAGCACGCCGCCCTTCTTGTTCTGCTCCTCGATCAGCATCAGCATCACGTCGCGCAGCGTGGTCTCGCTGATCGCCATGGTGCCGGACAGCGAGTGCAGGATGCCGACCTTGATCGGCGTGCTGGGCTGCGCCCGCAGGATCGACGGTGCGGCCAGCGTGCCGAGCGCGGCGGCGCCGCCGGCCAGAAGCGTACGACGTGAGAACATTCTTTTGCCTCTCCTCGGTGATGCATGCGTTGCAGGCGCGCGTTCGGGCGGCGGCCCCGGCAACCACCGCGCGGATCACCCGACGCACATAGCAACCGTCATGTAGCAACCGTCATGCCGCGCCTGCGAAGGCGTGGCAGGGGCGGTGTGGCCTGGACAGGCTGACCAATTTTGCGGCAGAACCGGCACGGTTGCCGCGTGTGCGGGCAGCAACGGCCGCGCGTTCAGGGCATCAGCAGCCCGCCATTGATGTGCAGCGTCTGCCCCGTGATGTAGGCCGCGTGCTGGGACAGCAGGAACAGGATCGGGCCCGCGATCTCGTCCGGCACCGCGAGCCGCCGCAGCGGCACGCTTTCCACATAGGCATCGAGGTCAAGCCGCGTCGCCGCCAGGTCGTCGCCGCCGCGATGCGTGCCGCCGCGCAGGAAGGCGGTATCGACCGCCGCCGGCGCCACCGCATTGACGCGGATGGAAGGCGCTTCCTCGGCCGCCAGCAGGCGGGTCAGCGCCAGCACGCCCGCCTTGGCGGCGCTGTAGGCGCCGTAGCCCGGTGTCGGCTTCATCGCCAGGCCCGATGCCATGGTGACGATGGCGGGCGCCCGGCCCTGGCGCAGGAAGGGCAGCGCGGCCCGGCAGGCCAGGAAGGTGGTGGTCAGGCTGCCATCCAGCACGTCGCGGAAGCTGGTGCTGGTGGTGCCCGCGACCGGCGTGCGCGCGTCCACGAAGCCGGCCAGCACCACCAGCCCGTCCAGCGCGCCGACCGTGGCGAAGCCCTGCGCCAGCGCGGCCTCGTCGGTCGCGTCGCAGGCGATTGATGCGGTGCCGGGCTGCGCATGCCGCGCCAGCGATTGCGGCAGGTCCAGCACGGATACGCGCGCATCGCAGGCCAGCAGGCGCGCCACGACCGCGCGGCCGATGCCACCGGCGCCGCCCACCACGGCCACGCGCGCCCCGGCCGCGATCATGGGCTGCTCAGTCGGCCCGCATGTTCGCGGCAACCGCCACCGCCCGCCAGCGCGCCACCTCGCTGGCGACGAAGGCGGCGTACGCGGCGGCGCTGAGCCGCCGCGGCGTGGCGCCCGATTCCAGCAGCCGGGCTGCGACCTCGGGGTTGGCCAGTGCTGCCAGCACCTCGGCGTTCATGCGGGCCACGATCGGCTCCGGCAGGCCGGCAGGGCCGGACAGGCCGAACCAGGTGGATGCCACGATGTCGAAACCCTGCTCGCTGAAGGTCGGCACCTGCTCGAAGCCCGGCAGGCGGGCGGCCGCGGTGATGCCCAGCATGCGGAAACGCTCGTTCCTGCCTTCCACCACGGTGGTGATCATGGCGCTGACCGACCCTGCCGCCAGGTCGTTCAGCGCCGGCCCGCTGCCGCGATAGGGCACATGCGTGGTGTCGATCCCGGCTAGGCGCTTCAGCATTTCCTGCTTGGCGTGGCTGGAACTGCCATTGCCGGGGGACGCGATGGTGATGCTGCCCGGCGCGGCGCGAGCCGCCGCCACCAGGTCGGCCACCCTGCGAAACGGCGAGACCGTGTTCACGATCAGCACGCTGGGCACTTCCGTGATCAGCGCGACATGCGTGAAGTCGCGCACCGGATCGTACGGCACGCTGGCATAGACGCTCGGCCCCACGCCGTGGCTGGCGATGTTGGAAATGACGAAGGTGGTGCCATCGGGCGGGGATTTCGCCACCAGGTCGCTGCCCACCGTGCCGCCGGCGCCGGCGCGGTTTTCCACCACCACCGGCTGGCCCAGCGCGTTCGACAGGCGCTGCGCCACCAGCCGCGCGGTGAAGTCGGTGGCACCGCCCGGCGGGAACGGCACGATGATGCGGATGGGTCGCGCGGGCCAGGGCGCCTGTGCCCGCGCAAGCGCCGGAAGACTGACGGCGGCGAGCAGGGAGCGACGGCGCATCATATGCCTCATACGATGGCGGCGGCCTGCCGCAGGCCGGAAATCATGCTGGTGCGCAGCAGGTGTGCGTGCGCCTTTTCGGCGTCGGCGGCGGTGGCTTGCAGCTCGGCCAGCAAGGTGCGGCGGCGGGCCGGATCGCGCTCGCGCATGCGGGCGCGGTTGCGGTCGGCCTGCGCGATGATCTCGCGCTCGGCGACGGGGCGGCGGCGGCGCACGTAGCGATCCAGCAGGGTCGCGTCGGCGCCACGCAGCACGGCATCCAGCGCGTCGGTGAGTTCGAAGGCGTCGTGGATGCCGCCATTCATGCCCATGCCGCCGGCCGGGCTGTTCAGGTGCGCCGCATCGCCGGCCAGCAGCAGCCGGCCCGTGCGGTAGGTATCGACGATGCGCTGGTGCACGCGATAGGGCCGCAGGTCCGGCACGTCGTACGGCGTGGCCTTCGGATGGATCGCCTGCAACTTGCGCTCGATCGCCGCGGGATCGAGCGCCTGCTCGATCGTCTCGCCCGCGGCCGGATAGAGGCTCGCGCGCCACTTGCCCGGCACGCGCAGCAGGCTGAAGGTCCCGGCGAAGGCAGGGCTTTCGGTCCAGATGTAGTTGACGTTGGACAGGCCGGGCATGGCGTCGTGGAACGGAAAGTCGGTGGTCGCCAGGATGGTGGTTTCCGGATAGGTCTCGCCCTGGAAATCAAGCCCCATGGCACGGCGCACCACGCTGCGGGCACCATCGCAGCCGATCACCCAGGCGGCCCGCAACGCAAAGTCCTGGCCCGCGATGTCCACGCCATCCGCATCCTGCGCGACGCGCAGGACGCGATGGCCGAAGCACACATCGCCCCCCGCTTGCGCCAGTGCCGCCAGCAGCAGGCGGGACAGCTTGTGCTGCTCGGCCTGCAGTCGGTGCGGGAAGGCGGTGTCGTTGGCCAGCACGCCCAGGTCAAACACCGCGCGCTCGCCGGTTTCGTGGGCCCGCACCTGCCAGGTGGGCGTCACCAGCCCCTGCGCGATCAGCGGCGCCGCCAGGCCCAGCGTATCGAGCATGTCGAGCGTCGGCGGATGGAAGGTGCTGGCGCGCAGTTCCTCGGAGATATCGGGCTCGGCCTCCAGCACGGTGGTGGCGTGGCCGGCGCGGGCCAGGCGCAGGGCCGCCACCAGGCCGACCGGGCCAGCACCGACGATGGCGACCGCAGTGGACATGTTAGACAAGCGTCGGCACCCAGCGCGGCGGAAAATCCGCGGCCTCGGCGCCCAGCGTCACCGAGTAGGTGAAGCGGTCGGGGCGGTAGAGCCAGCGGCTGAACTCGATCGGCCGTCGGCGGGAATCGTGCGCGACGCGATCAAGCCTTGTCAGCGCGCTGCCCGCCGGGATGTCCAGCGCGGCGGCCACCCCGGCATCGGCGGCGATGCCCAGGATGAGCTGTTTTGCCCCGGCCATTACATGCCCGCGTTCGGCCAGCGCATCCATCACCGCGCCGGCGCCAAGGCCTGCGGCTTCCTCGGCGTCCAGCAGGCCGGGCGGCACCCAGGTGACGACATGCGCGAACGGCCCCCGCGCATCCACGCGCACGCGCGCCAGATACAGGCAGGCCGTGCCTTCCCGCACGGAAAGCGCGCGTGCCGCATCGTCAGTGGCGGGGCGCATGGCGGCTTGCAGCAGCCGCACCCGGCTTTCGGCAACGAAGCGGCGCATGTTGGCATGCAGCCCGTCGGTCAGCGGCCCCGCGCCGCGCGACGCCGGCCAGGTGCCGCGCCCGCGTTCGCGCCGGATCAGGCCGGCCCGCTCCAGCGATGCCAGCGCCCTTCGCACGGTCATGCGCGCGGCCTGGAACTGCGCGGCCAACTGGTGCTCACCCGGCAGCGGCCGGTCGGGCGGGTAGGCACCGGTTTCCAGCGCCGCGCGCAGCGCCGATTCAATCCTCAGGTGCAACGGGGCGCGTGCGTCCATCGTTGCCCACATGTATAATCTGTCTATACGATCAGGACCAGCAAAACGAACCCGCCATGCCGCAGGTGCCAGTTTTGATGCGGGCGGTGGCTGGCGCTATCCGCCGGCAGCGACCTCGGCCAGCTCAGGCACCGCGGCGCCGTCGGCCAACATCGCAGCGAAGGCCTCGGCCGGCATGGGGCGGCCGAACAGGTAGCCCTGCACCTCGCCGCAGCCTTCCTCGCGCAGCATCGCCGCCTGGGTCTCGGTCTCCACGCCCTCCGCATTGGCGCGCATGCCCAGCGCGTGGCTGATGCCGACCACGGCGCGCACGATCGCATCGGCTTCCGCATCGGCGCCCAGGTTGCGCACGAAACTCTGGTCGATCTTGATCTTGTCGAAGCGGAATTTGCGCAGGTAGCCCAGGCTGGAATAGCCGGTGCCGAAATCGTCCATCGCCAGGCGCACGCCCATCCTGCGCAGCGTCTGCAGCGCCGTGATCGTGTCATCGGTCTCGCTCAGCAGCAGCCCCTCGGTCACTTCCAGTTCCAGCCGGCTGGCCGGCAGGCCGGTTTCGGCCAGCACGCGCTGCACGCTTGCCAGGAAGCCGGCATGGCGGAACTGCACCGCCGACACGTTCACGGCCACGCCCATGGGCGCGGGCCAGGTCACGGCGTGGCGGCAGGCTTCGGCCAGCACCCATTCGCCGATCGGCACGATCAGGCCGGTTTCCTCGGCCAGCGGAATGAACTGGTCGGGGCGAATCATGCCCTGGGTCGGGTGCGGCCAGCGGATCAGCGCCTCGGCCCCGATCACGCGGCTGGCACCACCGGCCAGGCTGACCTGCGGCTGGAAATGCAGCTCGAACTCGCCGTCGGCAAGGGCGCGGCGCAGCTCGGCTTCCAGCGACTTGCGCGCGCGCAGCCGTTCGTTCATCGCCGCCTCGAAGAAGCGGAAGGCCGAACGACCCTCGGCCTTGGCCTGATAGAGCGCCAGGTCGGCTTCCTGCAGCAGCCGCGACGGATCGGCCGCTTCGCCTTCGCCCAGCGCGATGCCGATGCTGGTGCCGATCACCACGTGGTGGCCATCCAGATCGAAGGGCGTGGCCAGGATACCCAGCAGCCGTGCCGCCAGGGTTTCCGCATCGCGCGGCTGGCTGGCCTGGGTCTGCACCACGGCGAATTCGTCGCCGCCCAGGCGCGACAGCGTGTCGGTTTCGCGCAGGCACCCGGCCAGGCGCTTGGCCACCTCGCGCAGCAGCCGGTCGCCGGCCGGATGGCCCAGCGTGTCGTTCACCTCCTTGAAGTGATCGAGGTCAAGGCACAGCACCGCCACCGCCGTGCCGTCGCGCCGGGCGGTGGCGAGCGCGCCCCCCAGGCGTTCGCGGAACAGCGAGCGGTTCGGCAACCCGGTCAGCGGGTCATGCGCGGCCAGCCAGGCGGCGCGATCGAGCGCCCGGCGCAGCAGGCGCAGCGGCAGCACGCGCAGCGCCAGGAAGCTGAGCCCCGCCAGCAGGAAGGACAGCAGCGCCACCCTGGTGCTGGACAGCAGCAGCGGCGCCAGGTCGCGCCGCACCTCCAGCCTGCCGACAGGCCGGCCGTGATCGTACACCAGCGACACGTGGCGCTCGGTCGGCGACCAGGAGCGGAACGCCACAAGGGGCTGGATCTCGGCCACGACATCGCCGGCCAGGTCCAGCACGCGGCGCGCCTCGTGCCGCGGCCAGCCCAGGCTGGCGGGGCTCAACGTCTCCAGCACGCGCAAATGCTGCACCGTCCAGGTATCGGGCGCATCGCCGATCACCTCGGTGATCGCAGCGGCGATCAGCGAGGATTCCAGCTCGACCCGTACCGTGTCGTGCGAGTGCCTGAGCGCGAAATGCCCCAGCACGGGTGCCACCGCGATGAACAGCGCGATCGCGATGGCAAGCCAGGAAACGGCCCGGGCGAGCGAGCCGGTCACCGCCTGGGCGCCCGGCGTGGTTTCGGCCTGGCCTGCTTCAGGCGCGCGCGTCATGTCAGGCCCGCCCTGCCATCACGTGGCCCAGGCCGGCCAGCACCGCGGCGTGGTCGGGGTCGAACAGGCCGTGCACGAAGTCGGTGACGTGGGCGGGCGCGTCCGCGCGGGTGACCGCATGCAGCGACGTCATCATCGGCCAGCCCGGCGCATCCGGCGCGCGGCCATCCAGCGTCAGCACCTGCACCGCGCGCTGCTCGCTCAGCACCAGGGCCAGCGCGATGGCGCCGAAGCTGCCGGGCAGGGCCTCCAGCGCCCTGATGTGGTCGTGGTCGGAGCTCGCGGTGCGCAGGCCGGGGCGCTGCTGCAGCGTGGCCACGGCCAGCGCCATGGCCGGCGACAGCGTGGTCAGCAGCACCGTGTCGCCATCCAGGTTGGGGCGGCGCGAAGGGCGCACCGGCGTGCCGTTCGGCCAGGCGGCGACGCTGCCGTCGAACATGCCGACCGCATCCGCATGGCGCACGTCGGTGGCGCCGGTCGCGCGGTGCGTAACGAACGCCAGCGGCGTGCTGGCGTAGTGACGACCGGTCACGCCGCCGGCGCGCTCGGTATCGTTGACCGGACGGGTAGCGATCGCGAGGTCGACCGTGCCGGCGGCGACGGCGCGGATGCCGCCGATGGTGCCCAGATTGTGTACGATGGTGATGGCAGGCGCGCCTGCGGGGCGCAGCGCCCCCAGCGCCTGCATGCCGCCCAGCGCCGCACCCGTGCCGCCGATGCGCAAGGCCTGCACATCGGGCCGAGCGACCGCCGGCATGGCAAGTGCGGCGACCAGCATTCCCCTGCGTGTCAGGTGTCGCATCATCATTCCTCCTCGCCTGCCGGCAAGGAAGACCGAGATGGCTTAAGCGATGCTGAAGCGGGTCTGGAATTGCGGATGCCGGCCCTGTGCGCCTGGCCCTGCACGCAGCACCGCATGTGGGCTAACCTGCCTGGCCACGCCGTTCGCGAAAGACATGCGCATGTTTGATCTGGACCGGTTCCTGGACTCCTGCCGCGCCGCGGTGGCGCAGCAGAACGACCACACCGCGGTGCGCGACATCGTGGCGCGCGCGGTATCGGACCCGACCGCGCTGATGCGCGCCATCGGCGAGCCCACGCGCGCCGGCCTGCACACGCTGTTCCGGTCCGACACGCTGACGGTGCTGAACCTGGTGTGGGGGCCGCACATGACGCTGGCGCCGCACGACCACGGCATCTGGGCGATGATCGGCATCTATACCGGGCGCGAGGACAACATCTTCTGGCGCCGCATCGACGAGGGCGAGGGCAAGCCCACGCGTATCGAGGCGGCCGGCGCCAAGGCGCTGTCGGCCGGTGACGTGGCGCCGCTGGGCCGCGACATCGTGCATTCCGTGCTGAACCCGATCCCGCGCCTGACCGGGGCGCTGCACGTGTATGGCGGCGATTTCTTCCATCCGCACCGCCACGAATGGAACCCCGAGACCCTGCGCGAGGGGCCGTACGACGTGGAGAAGACGAAGCGCCTGTTCGAGGAGTCGAACAAGGCGCTGGCCGGCGCTTAGGCCGGGCTTTGGAAGCGCCACAGCTTGGGCGCCCCCTTTCCTGCGCGCCGGGTTCGTTTACTGTGCTGTTCCATGCTGCCCGCATCGACCACACCGCAACCGTGAAGCCACTCGTCGGCATCGTCTGCTGCATCAAGGCGTTCGGCATTTTCGGCACGCCCAACCATGCCGTGTCCGACCACTACATCAGGGTCGTCGATCTGCAGGTCGGCGGCCTGCCCATGCTGGTGCCCGCCATGGGCGAGGCGGGCGACGCGCAAAGCTTCATCGGCCGAATCGATGGGCTGATGCTGACCGGCAGCCGCAGCAACGTACACCCGAAATACTACGATGGCCCGCCGCACCCCGAGGACCTGCCCGAGGACCCGGCGCGCGACGGCATGTCGCTGCAACTGATCCGCGCCGCGATCGAGCACGGCGTGCCGGTGCTGGCGATCTGCCGCGGCCAGCAGGAGCTGAACGTGGCGCTGGGCGGCAGCCTGGACCAGCGCATCCAAAATTTCCCCGACCGGCTCGACCATTCCACGCCGTCGGACCAGCTCAACCCGCGGGTGCGCACCGGCAAGGCGCACCAGGTGGCGATCGAGCCGGGCGGGTTGTTGCACCGCATCGTCGGCCAGCCGCGCCTGGCGGTGAACAGCCTGCACAACCAGGCGGTCTGCCGCCTGGCTGCCGCGCTCAAGGTCGAGGCCACGGCGCCCGACGGCACGATCGAGGGTGTCTCGATGCCATCGGCGCGCGGCTTCGTGCTGGGCGTGCAGTGGCACCCCGAATACGACTATGAGACCGATGCGCCATCGCGCGCGATCTTCGCCGCGTTCGGCGCCGCCTGCCGGGCCTATGCGGCCGATCGCGCGCCGGACGCCGCGCGCCGCCCCGCTTTCGCCGCCGACTGAGATCCCGTTCCCCCGCCGGAGAGGTCCCAATGCCCGACACGCATGTCGCTTCCTACGTCATCGCGCCGCCACCGGTTCCGGCCATTCCCGTGCAGGGCGGCAAACTGTTCCCGGTGCGGCGGGTGTTCTGCGTCGGCCGCAACTACGCCGAGCACACGCGCGAGATGGGCGGCGACCCGAACCGCGAAAAGCCGTTCTTCTTCATGAAGCCGGCCGATGCGCTGGTCACCGGCGGCAAGCCCGCGCACTACCCGCCGCAAACCAAGGACCTGCACCACGAAATGGAGCTGGTGGTGGCGATCGGCAAAGCTGGTGCCAACATTGCCGAGGCCGATGCGCTGAACCATGTGTGGGGCTATGCGGCGGGGCTTGACCTCACGCGGCGCGACCTGCAGGGCGCGGCCAAGAAGGAAGGCAAGCCCTGGGACATGGGCAAGGGGTTCGACGAGGGCGGGCCGATCGGCGAACTCGTGCCGGCCAGCGCCATCGGCCATCCGACGGCGGGGAAGATCGAACTCGCGGTCAACGGCAAGGTCCGGCAGTCATCCGACCTGTCGAAAATGATCTGGAACATCCCGGAGACGATTGCCTACCTGTCCGGCCTGGTCACCATCGCGCCCGGCGACCTGATCTTTACGGGCACGCCTGAAGGGGTCGCCGCCTGCGTGGTGGGCGATGAACTGGTCGGCACGATCGAGGGCGTGGGCGAGGTGCGCTGCCGGATCGTCTGATGGCGCGTCGCGGCAAGCTGCGCATCGCGACCTGGAACATCAACTCGGTGCGGCTGCGCCAGGGGCTGCTGCGGCAGCTGCTGGCCGAAGCGCGCCCCGACGTGCTGTGCCTGCAGGAAACCAAAAGCCCGGACGAGTTCTTCCCGCTGGCCGCGGTGCACGATGCAGGCTACCGCCACATCGCGATCAAGGGCATGAAGGGCTACAATGGCGTCGCGATCATCGCGCGCCTGCCCTTCACTCTGCTGCCCGACACGCCCGACTGGTGCGCCAAGGGCGACTGCCGGCACATTTCCGTGCGCCTGAACGCGGCGGACATCGTGGTGGAAAACTTCTACGTGCCGGCCGGAGGCGACGTGCCCGACCCGGCGCTGAACGTGAAATTCCGGCACAAGCTCGATTTCGTCGCCGAAGCCACGAACCACTTTGCCGCGCGCGGCGGCGCCATCCGCACGCTGCTGCTGGGCGACCTCAACATCGCGCCGCTGGAGCACGATGTGTGGAGCCACAAGCAGTTGCTGACCGTCGTGTCGCACACCCCGGTCGAGGTGGCGGCACTCACGGCCTGGCAGCGCGCGGGAAAATTCGTCGATGCGGTGCGGAAATTCGTGCCCGAGGACCAGAAGCTCTACACGTGGTGGAGCTACCGCAACAGCGACTGGCGGGCATCGGATCGCGGGCGGCGGCTGGACCATGTCTGGGCCTCGCCCGACCTGGCCGACAGCGTGAAGCAATTCGCCATCCTGAAGGATGCGCGCGACTGGACGCAGGGCAGCGACCATGTGCCGGTCTGGGTCGAGGTGGCCGTCTAGAGCCGTTTCACCGCAAGCGCGTGCGGCGAAACGGCTCTATGTCCTTGTCTGGTCGCGTTTGTCCCTGGCGTCAGGCGATCCCGCCTGACTTGAAAACGCTCTAACCGCACACCATGCCAGAATGGTCCATCGATCGCCTTGATCCTGGGGGAGACATGCGTTTGATTGCCCGCCGCGCGCTTGCCGTGTCGCTTGCCCTGCTGCTTGCCGGTTGCGCTCCCGACAGCCGGCCCGAGCGGTGGACGACGCTGCCGCCCGAGCAGACAGGTGGCATTTTCGGCGCCATCACCGCCGATATCAGCGGGCAGCAGTTCACGCGCTACCAATTGCGCTACCGCAACCTCGACACCGGCGAAACCGCCTTCCTGAGCCTGTCGCCCCCCCTGGTGAGCCCGCCGATGTTCGGCACGCCGGACGCCGCGACCGACAACAACGAGCCCATCCTGTACGAGCGCGGGCGCATGGTGGGCGTGCTGTTCGACGTGCGCCTGCCGCCGGGCCGCTACGCCTTCTACAACATGCGGCTGGTGCAGTCCGGCCCCGGCGTGACGCGCGAGTTTTCCGCCGCAACGTCGTTCGCGCTGCCGTTCACGGTGGAACAGGGTGTCACCCACTACCTTGGGGACATTCGCGGCTATCCAACACTTGGCCGCAATATTTTTGGCATGCCGCTGGCCAGCGGCGGTTACTTCGTGATTCGCGACCGGTTCGACCGCGACCTCAGGCTGCTGGAACGGCGGCGCGCAAGCACCGCGGTCGGCCGGGTCGTGAACAGCGTGCCGGACGTGGACGCGGCCGGTACGCCGCTGCTGCGCCGGGCGCCGCTACCGCCGTATGACGGCAGGACCGACAGCTGACGTGCCGAAGCGGTCCGCTTTCTCCAGCAGCAGCGCGGCCAGGCGCACCAGGAACAGCAGCGCGCCCGCGAGCCAGGCAAGGGAGGCGACCACGGCAAGGCCGATGCCGCCGCCGCTGAACGCCAGCCAGATGCCGGCCGGCATCAGCACCGCCGACGGCGCCGACAGCGCGACCTGCATCAGGGCAAGGTGCCTGCGCTCCGCCAGGCTTGGCCACGCACGATAGGTCAGGCCCATCACGGCCAGCGACACCCAGCCCAGCAGGTTCAGGTGCGCATGCACCGGCGCCAGGCTGAAGTCGTGCGCGATGCCCATGACAATTCCCATGGTCACGCCGGCGACCAGGCAGGCGGCGGCGGCGGTCATGAACATCAGCGCGATCTTCGGCATGCGGCGTAATCCTTGGCGTGAGGTCTCGATGCCGCCGTGATGCCGGCTGTGCGTTGCCCTGGTGTGTCGCGCCTGTTCCAAGCATTGCGGCGGGGCAGGGCTGCGCGGCGCAGATGGCTCGCGCCGGCCGGCGGGCGCATGCTGCGGCCATGAGCAAGACTGCCCAGGCCAACACCCAGGTGCTGCTGCGCCGCCGCCCCGAGGGCATGCCGGTGCCCGAGGATTTCGAGGTGGTGAACGGCCCCATGCCGGCGCCGCGCGACGGCCAGGTGCTGGTGCGGCACGCCTTCATCAGCCTTGACCCCTACATGCGCGGCCGCATGAACGATGCGGCCAGCTACGCCAAGCCTGTGGCGTTGGGCGCGGTGATGGAGACCCGCGCCGTGGGCCAGGTGGTCGAAAGCCGCGCTGACGGGTACGCGCCCGGGGACTGGGTACTGGGCGGCTATGGCTGGCAGGCATTCTCGGCCGTGCCGGCGAGCGCGCTGGCCAGGCTCGACCCGAACGAAGCCCCGGTGCAGTCGGCGCTGGGTATTCTCGGTATGCCGGGCATGACGGCGTTCATTGGCCTCGATCAGATCGGCAGGCCGAAGGCGGGTGAGACGGTGGTTGTCTCCGCGGCCTCGGGCGCGGTGGGCGCGGTGGTGGGGCAGTTGGCGAAGCAGGCCGGCTGCCGCGTGGTCGGCATCGCGGGCGGCGCCGACAAGTGCCGCTACGTGACCGAGGAACTCCGCTTCGACGCCTGCATCGATCATCGCGGCGACGTGGCGGCGGGTCTCGATGCACGTGCGCCGGACGGTATCGACATCTACTGGGAGAATGTCGGCGGCGCGGTGCAGGCGGCGGTATTTCCGCGCCTGCGCGACTTCGGCCGCATGGTGATGTGCGGCATGATCGCGGAATACAATTCCACCCCGCTGCCCGGCCCCAACCTGATGAGCGCGGTGCGCAAGCGCCTGCGCATCCAGGGCTTCATCGTCAGCGATTCCTGGGCGCGCTACCCCGAATGGCGGGCGCTGGCAGCACCCATGCTGCGCGACGGAAAGCTGCGCTACCGCGAGGACGTGGTGGAGGGCTTGGCCCACGCCCCCGCAGCCTTCATCGGCCTGCTGCAGGGGCGGAATTTCGGCAAGCTGCTGGTGCGGGTTTAGCGACCCTCAGGCCGCGCGCGCGAAATAGGCCATGCGGATGCGGTCGGCCTCAGCCACGCGCAGCCCCGCGCCGGTGGCGCTGTTGCTGCCATACATCAGGTTGGTCGGATCAACCGTATTGTCGGCCAGCCCGGCGGCGTGGCCGAGCTCGTGCGCCAGTGTCGGCTTGTAGGCTTCAGCGCGCACCGGGTCGAACAGCACCAGGCTGAAGTCGAGTCCCAGCTTGCCCTTGGAGAATGTCGCTCCGCCCACGTCGCGCATCAGCCGGCAGACGACGACCACCACGTCCGAGGCCAGACGGTCGCGGTAGCAATGCCGCGCCCATTTCGCTATCGTCATGACCGCGCCTTGCTCGTCGTGGTGGTCGATGACGCTTTTCGCCTTCAACAGCGCCTGGTAGCTGGTGTTGGCTGGGCGCTGCCTATAGGGCCACGGGCTGACGGCCAAGCCGAACGCGCCCAGGTAGTCGTCGGCGTAGCCGAAATGTGGCGCCGCGTCGCGCTCGACGGGGCCGGCAAACATGGTCAGCAGTTGCAGGCGGTGAGTGATGGCCATTCTGGCGGTCTCCTGGTGTCTTCCTGACCCTCGCCTTATGCCGGCGGCAAGCGTGGAACACCGGTGCCGCCGGTTACACCCCGCGCAAACTCCTGCGCAGCGCCGCCGCGATCGCCGCCTGGCCAGGAATGACCGCATCCTCCAGCGGCGGCGCGAAGGGCACCGGCACGCGGGGTGCCCCTACACGCACCGGCGGCGCCTTCAGCGCCACGCCCGCTTCCATCAGGGCGGCAAGAATCTCGGCACCGAAGCCGCCCTGTACCACCGCTTCGTGCGCGATCACCAGACGGCCAGTTTTCGCCACGCTCGTGAACACGGCGGCGGAATCCCAGGGGTGGATGGTGCGCAGGTCGATCACCTCCACCGAGATTTCCGCCGCCACCTGCGCTGCCGCGGTCTCGGCATCGGGCACCAGGGAACTCCAGGTCACCAGCGTCACGTCGGTTCCCGCCCGCGCCAGGCGCGCCACGCCAAGCGGCACCACCACGTCGCCGTCGGGCACCGCGCCCGCAAGCGTCCAGTGCTGCTTGGGTTCCAGCAGCACCACGGGATCATCGCAGCGGATCGCGGCCTTCAGCAGGCCCTTCGCATCCGCCACCGTGCCGGGGGCGGCCACCACCAGGCCGGGAATGTGCGCCCACCAGGCTTCCAGGCATTGGCTGTGCTGGGCGGCGCTGTTGCGCCAGCGGCCCTGCGGCATGCGCACCACCACCGGCGCGCGGGCCTGGCCGCCGAACATGTAGCGCACCTTGGCGATCTGGTTCACCAGCTCGTCCACGGCGCACAGGCCGAAATCCGCGATGCGGATCTCGATCACCGGCCGCGTGCCGGCCAGCGCCGCGCCCAGGCCCGCGCCCATGATGGTGGCTTCGCTGATCGGGGTGGAGACGATGCGGTCGTGGCCAAATCTCTCGGCCAGGCCCGCGTACTGACGAAAGATGCCGCCGCGGCCAAGGTCCTCGCCCAGGGCCCAGACCAGGGGGTCGCGCGCCATTTCCTCGGCCAGGCCGTCGCGCGCCGCCTCGCTCATGGTTTGCGTGATCATGCGGGCGCACCCAAGCCCTGTACTTCGCCGAGGGCGATGGCGGCATCAGGCCATGGAGCCGAAACGGCAAACGCGCGCGCCTGCTGCATTTCCTGCGTCGCTTCTTCGCGCACCGCGGCCAGGAACCCGCCGGTCACGCCCTGGTCGGCCAGGCTTGCGGCCAGGCGGCCGATCGGCTCGCGCGCTTCCGCCGCGGCCACCTCGGCCTGGTCGCGCCAGGCGGCGGCATCCGACATGGTGTGGCCGCGCAGCCGGTAGGTGCGGCAATGCAGGAATCTTGGCCCCCCGCCCGCGCGCATCGCGGCCACCGCCCTGATGGCCGCGTCGGCGATCGCGGGCGCGTCGTTGCCATCCAGCGTCTCCGCCGGCACGCCGCAGGCTGCCGCCCGCGCCGCGGCGCCCGGGCCGGCGGTGGCGGCCGATGTCGCGGTGAAGGCGGCCACGCCGTTGTCCTCGCATACGAACAGCACTGGCAGCCGGTACAGCGCGGCCCAGTTCAGCCCCTCCAGGAACGGACCGCGATTGACCGCGCCGTCGCCGAAGAAGCACGCCACCACGGCGTTCGATTTGCGGAGCCGCAGTCCCATCGCGGCCCCCACCGCGATCGGAATGCCGCCCGCCACCACGCCATTGGCGCCCAGCATGCCGACCGAGAAATCCGCGATGTGCATGGACCCGCCGCGGCCTTCGCAGAAGCCCGGCGCGCGCCCCAGCAGCTCGGCCATCATGCGGCGCGCATCGGCGCCCTTGGCCAGCGCGTGGCCATGGCCGCGATGGTTCGACGTGATGAGATCGTTGTTGCCCAACGCCGCGCAGATGCCGGCGGCCACCGCCTCCTGACCGATCGATACGTGCAGCACGCCCGGCACCTCGCCCGCCGCATGCGCGGCGAGTGCCGTTTCCTCGAACGCGCGGATGCGGTGCATGGTGCGGAACAGCGCCAGGTCGAGGTTCTTGGCCGCCACGGTGCCCCCCGGATTATCGAGGTGGCACCAAATCAGCCGGCGCGGGTGCTGGCAAGCCGGGCTAGGCTTGGCCATGACCACCGAGCTGCTGGCCACCTTCCTGCTGGCTTTCCCCGCGCTGTTCAGCATCGTCAATCCGGTCGCCGGCGCCTTCGTTTTCAACGAGGCCACCCTGCATCGCGACGATGCCGCGATCCGCAAACTCGCCGCCGCGGTGGCGCGCTACTCGCTGCTGGTGCTGCTGGCAGCGCTGTGGCTGGGGTCGCTGATCCTGGAATTCTTCGGCATCTCGCTGTCGGCGCTGCGCATCGCCGGCGGCCTGGTGCTGGCCAGCTTCGCCTGGCGCCTGCTGCTGGCGCCGGACGATCGCACCGAGCAGAAGCGGGGCGAGGCCGCGCCGGCCAAGGAAGAAGACGAGGGCATTGCCTTCTTCCCGCTGACCATCCCCTTCACCACCGGCCCCGGCACCATCGCGGTCGCGGTCACGCTGGGTTCGGGCCATCCGCGCTCGGGCTTCTCCTTGGGCTACATCATCGGCCTGGTGCTGGCGGCGATGGCGACGGCGGCCACGATCTGGGCCTTCTATCGCTATGCGCGCCGCATCGCGGCCCTGCTTGGCCCCACCGGCACGCGCGTGATCAGCCGGCTGTCCGCCTTCGTGCTGCTGTGCATCGGCGTGCAGATCCTGATCATCGGCTTCTCCGACGTGCTGGGGTCGGTGCTGCGGCCGCTGCTGGCGCAATGAGCGCGCCGGTGGCAGGCTTGCCGCCATGAGCCGCCAGATCCCGCGAAATTTTTCCGAGCCCGACCTGCCGCGCGCGGTTGGCGGCGATGGCATCTTCCTGCACCTGGAAGGTGGCCGCCGCGTGATCGATGCCTCTGGCGGTGCGGCGGTATCGGCGCTTGGCCACCAGCACCCCAAGGTGATCGCCGCGCTGAAGGCGCAGGCCGACACGATCACCTACGTGCACAGCGCCTTCTTCCTGACCGACGTCGCCGAGCAGCTGGCCGACACGGTGCTGAAGGACGAGCCGGGGGGCCTGGCCTTCGCCTATTTCGTCTGCGGCGGGTCAGAGGCGACGGAAGCCGCGCTGAAGCTAGCGCGCCAGCACTTCCTCGAAAAGGGCGAACCTGCGCGCGAAAAAATCATCGCGCGCAAGCAGAGCTACCACGGCAACACGCTGGGGGCGCTTGCGGCCAGCGGCAACGCCATGCGCCGCGCCCCCTATGCGCCGATGCTGGGGCAAAGCTTCCATCACGTCGCCCCCGCCTATGCCTATCGCGGCCGGCGCGACGACGAGAACGAGGCGCAGTACGTGGACCGCCTGGCCGCCGAGCTGGAGGCGAAGTTTCAGGCGCTGGGCCCGCACACCGTGGCCGCCTTCATCGCCGAACCCGTGGTCGGCGCTACGCTGGGCTGCGCGCCCGCACCCCAGGGTTACTTCAAGGCGGTGCGGGACGTGTGCAACCGCCACGGCGCGCTGCTGATCCTGGACGAGGTGATGTGCGGCATGGGCCGCACCGGCACCATGCATGCCTGGGAACAGGAAGGTATTTCTCCCGATATTCAGATCGTGGCGAAGGGCCTGGGCGGCGGCTATGCGCCGATCGGCGCGGTGCTGGCGACCGATGCGGCGGTGGCGCCGATCCGCGAAGGCTCGGGCGTGTTCATGCACGGCCACACCTATATCGCGCACCCGCTGTCCTGCGCCGCGGCACTCGCCGTGCAGCAGGTGATCGCCGAGGACGACCTGCTTTCCAATGTGCGCGCCATGGGCGCCAGGCTGGAACAACGCCTGACCGAGCGCTTCGGCAACCATCGCCACGTGGGTGAGGTGCGCGGCCGCGGCCTGTTCCACGCCATCGAGCTGGTGCGTGACCGCGCCGGCAAGACCACCTTCGATCCCGCGCATCGGCTGAACTGGCGCATCAAGCAGGAAGCACTGGCCCGCGACCTGGGTGTCTATCCGATGGGCGGCACGATCGACGGACGGCATGGCGACCACGTGCTGGTGGCGCCGCCCTATGTCGTGACCCCCGGGCAGATCGACACCATCGTCGAGCGCCTGGGCGACGCGGTGGACGCGGCGATTGCCAGCCTTCCGGCCTGAGCCTTCCGGCCTGAGCCTTCCTGCCTGATCAGCGTGCCGGAAGCCGCGCCTGTGCGCGCGGCGGATCGAGCGCTGCCAGCACAATGCCGGGGGTGAGGATTTCCGGCAGCAGTTTCGCAGCACCTCCGCCGGCCGGATACAACAGGTAGAGCGGCACGCCCGCCCGCCCATGCGCGCGCAGCAGCGCGGTGATGGCCGCATCGCCGTTGGTCCAGTCGGCGCTGAGATAGGCGATGTCGGCGCGGGCGAAGGCAGCGCGCACCGTGTCGGTGTCGAGCGCCACGCGCTCGTTCACCTTGCAACTGATGCACCAGGCGGCGGAGACGTTCACGAACACCGGTCGTCCCTGCGCCTGAAGCGCGGTCACGCGCGCGGCACTCCAGGGCTCGTTGCCCGCCGCCGCAGGGCCGGGCGCGCGGGACGTGACCAGGGCCGGCAGCAACGCCAGCGCCGCGACCACCGCCATGGCACCAGCCAGGCGCGGCAGGCGCGTGGAAAATCCGGCCAGCCAGGCGGCCAGCGCCACCAGCAGGGCGCCGGCAAGCCCCAGCGCCAGCCCGTCGGCGCCCGCCTGCTGCGCCAGCACCCATAGCAACCAGGCAGCAGCGGCGTACATCGGGAAGGCCAGGACCTGCCGCAGCCGCTCCATCCAGGCGCCGGGCCTTGGCAGCAGCGCGGCCAGGCCGGGGAACAGCGCCAGCGCGGCATAGGGCGCCGCCATACCAAGCCCAAGCGCCACGAACACGGCCAGTGCCAATGGCGCGGGCAGCAGCAATGCCGACCCCAATGCGGCCGCCATGAAGGGCGCGGTGCAGGGCGTGGCCACCACCACTGCCAGCGCGCCGGTGGCGAAGCTGCCGAGATGCCCGCCGCGTGACGCGAGGCCCGAGCCAAGCCCCACCGCGCCACCCACCGCGAAGACGCCGGACAGGTTCAGCCCCACCGCCAGCATCAGCCAGGCCAGCGCCGCGACCACCCAGGGCGACTGCAGCTGGAAGCCCCAGCCCACCGCGGTGCCGGCCGCGCGCAGCCCCAGCATCAGCCCGGCCAGCACCAGGAAGCTCAGCACCACGCCCAGCGTGGTGCTGGCGGCTTCCAGGCGCACGGCGCGGGCCTGTGCGCCACCAAGCCGCGCCAGCCCCATGGCCTTCATCGCCAGGATCGGGAACACGCAGGGCATCAGGTTCAGGATCAGGCCGCCCAGCAGGGCAAACAGCAGCGCCTGCGCAAAGCTCGCCGGCGCCGCGGCGGGCAGGCTGACCGCGACCTGGCTTGCGCTGACCTGGTAGCCCACGCGCCGCCCCGCGCCGTCGGTGATCGCCAGCACGCCCTGCAGGGGCCAGGCCGCATCCGCCTGGCCGCGCACGAGCCGGAGCGTGATCGCGCCATCCCGCACGCTGAGTGCCTGCGGCGCCGCGGCATCCAGCACGCCCATCGCGGTGGGGAAGAAGAACGCATCGCGCACCGTGGCTTGCGTCAGCGCGGGATCGGTCACGTGCAGCTGGCCCGCGCCGCCATCGAAGCCGGCCGTGGCGGTGAACGGCGCCGGGCGCGGCAGCGCCGCCTGGGCCGCATCCAGCTGCGGGGCCGCGGCCGAGCGCACCGCGGTGCCGACCGGCATTTCCAGCAGGAAGGCGCCGTCCTCCGGGATGCAGACTTTCTCGCAGACCAGCCAGCGTGCCTCGGCGGCCAGCGCGAAGCTGTCGCCGGCGGTCAGCATGGCGGGTACAGTCACGGTGAAGGGCAGCAGCACCTCGCCCGTGAAGCCGAAATTCACCAGCGGGCCGAACGGCATGCGCTGCGGCGTGGGGAAGGTAAGCGGCGTGGCGCTGGCGCCGGGCGGCAGGGTCAGCGCCAGTTCGGCCGGCAGCCCGGAATCGCCGGGGTTCGACCAGTAGGTGTGCCAGCCGGGCGCGAGCGCGATGCGAAGTGCCACGCGCAGCGTTTCACCAGGCGCCACGACATTGCGGTCGGCGATCAGCGAAACGCGGGCCTGGGGCGAGACCACCGGGGCGCTTTCCGACGCACACGCCACCGCGGGAGCCAGCGCGCACAACAGGGCAACCAGCATGAGGGCGCGGCGCATCCGTGGCACATAGGGTGCCTTGATGCGCGGGATCAAGCCCCGGGTGTGCGGGGCGCGTGAGCGCCCCGGTTTGCCTCAGCCCCGTGGCGGGCGGGCGCGCACGGCGGCTTCGTTCACGTCCATGCCCCAGCCGGGCACGTCGGACAGCACCAGCATGCCATCCTCGATCACGGGCGTCGTGGTGTAGAACTCGTCGCGCCAGGAAACGCTGTCGATGTCGATTTCCATGATGCGGAAATTGGGCGCGCAGGCGGAAAAATGCGCGCTGATCATGCTGCACAGGTGGCCATAGAAATTGTGCGGCGCCACGTTCACCTCGTACGCATCCGCCATCGCCGCCATCTTCAGGCTCTCGCCCAGGCCGTTCCACACCACGTCGATGATGGCGGTGTCGAAGGCCGACTGTTCGAGGTAGGGGCGCAGTTCGCGCCGCTGGTGCAGCGTTTCGCCGCCCGCAAGCGGGCAGGGGGCGTTCCGGCGCAGGAAGGCCATGGCCTGGGCATCATGCGTGTCGATCTCCAGCCAGGTCAGGCCGAAGGGCGCGATGGTGTCGGCCACGCGCCTGAAACCCTCGGTCTTGAAGTGGAAGTTCACGTCCAGCATCAGCCCCATCTCCGGACCGATCGCCTCGCGGATGGTGGAGAGATGCGCCTCCACCTCCCTGAGCACTGCGTTGTCCCAGTTGAGTTCGGGGAAGCCAGGGGTCACGCCGAAGCCGGGGTTGAAGGACTGCAGCAGGCCATCGCGCACCAGCAGCGTGTTCGTTTTCATGGTGCGGAAGCCGGCTTCCTTCACCTCCGCCGCGTGGTGCGCCAGGTCGTCGCGCGTGGCCAGCGGGATCTTGCCGGTCAGTTCCGACCGCGTGCCCACGCGATAGGTGGCGAAATGCGACCAATAGACCGGGATGCGCCGCCGCACCGGGCCGCCGAACAGCCGATACACCGGAATGCCCCGCGCCTTGGCGGCGATGTCCAGCAGCGCATTCTCGATCGCGGCGATCGCCTGCTGGTTCAAGCCCCCGCGCGACTGGCGGGTGTGCACGTGCAGATGTGCGGTGGCGGCTTCCCAGGCCAGCGCGTCCCGGCCGACCAGCAGCGGCGCCAGCGCCTCGATGACCGACGAAAGGCCGCGGCTGCCGAAGCCTTCGTTGTATTCGCTCCAGCCCACCAGCCCGTCATCGGTGGTGATCTTGCAGAAGCTGAACAGCCGCCAGCCTGCGTCGGCGCGCAGGGTCTCGATCTTGGAGATCTTCATGGACCCGATCGTGAGCGAGGGGGAAGCAGGGAGGCGGTGGAAGCCTTATTCCTTCACGGCGCCGGTCAGCGACGACACGTAGTAGTCAACGAAGAAGGAATAGAAGATCGCAACCGGCAGCGATCCCAGCAAGCTGCCCGCCATCAGCGCGCCCCACTGGTACACGTCGCCGGTGACCAGCTCGGTCAGGATGGCCACGGGCACGGTTTTCTTCTCGCTCGATTGGATGAAGGCGAGCGCGTAGATGAACTCATTCCAACTGAGTGTGAAGCTGAAGATGCCGGCCGAGATCAGGCCGGGCACGGCAAGCGGCAGCGTGATGCGGCGCAGGATCTGCAGGCGCGTGGCGCCATCGATCAGCGCGCATTCCTCCAGCTCGTACGGGATCGACTTGAAGTAGCCGATCAGGAGCCACGTGCAGAACGGCACCAGGAAGGTGGGATAGACCAGGATCAGGCCCAGCGGGCTGTCGAACAGGCCCAGCTGCACCACCATGGTGGCCAGCGGGATGAACAGGATGGAAGGCGGCACCAGGTAGGCCAGGTAGATCGCCAGCCCCACATACTGGCTGCCGGTGAAGCGCAGCCGCTGGATCGCATAGGCCGCCAGCGTGGACGAGATCAGCGACAGGAAGGTCGAGCCGATCGCGATCCACATCGTGTTCCACAGCCAGCTTGGATAGCTGGTGCGGAACAGCAGGTGATAGATGTGATCCAGTGTGGGTGACCGGATCCAGAACGGGTTGAATTCCCGCAGGTTGTAGAGCTCGGCGTTGGGTTTGAACGCGGTCAGCGTCATCCAGTAGAATGGGAACAGCAGGATGATCACGAAGCAGGCCAGCGGCAGGTAGATCGTGACCATCCGGCGCGACTTCGTGTCCCACGCCATGGTCTCGGGCGGCGGTGCGGCGGTGGCGCTGGCCACGTCCTCGGCAGTGGCTGCGGCGGCGGTCGCCAGGCGCGTATCAGTCATTGCTTTCGCCCTGCTGCCACTTGCGGCGCGCCAGCGCGAAATAGCTGAACAGCGTGGCGAACACCAGGAACGGGATCATGGACACCGCGATCGCCGCACCCTCGCCCAGCTGGCCCCCCGGAATGCCGCGCTGGAAGGCGAGCGTGGCCAAAAGATGCGTGCTGTTCACCGGGCCGCCGCGCGTGATGGCATAGACCAGTTGGAAATCGGTGAAGGTGAAGATGATGCTGAACGTCATCACGATCGCCAGGATCGGCAGCAGCATCGGGAAGGTGATGTAGCGGAAGCGCTGCCAGCCGGTGCTGCCATCCAGCAGCGCGGCTTCATAAAGGCTGGGCGAGATCGTTTGCAGCCCGGCCAGCAGGCTGATCGCCACGAATGGAATGCCGCGCCAGATATTGGCCGCGATCAGGCTGAAGCGTGCCGGCCAGGCGCTGCCCAGGAAATCGATGTTCGTGGTTCGCCAGCCCAGCACCTCGACCAGCAGGTAGGAGAAGATCGAGAATTGCGGATCGTACAGCCACCAGAAGGCGATCGCGGAAAGCGCTGTCGGCACGATCCAGGGCAGCAGGATGATGGCGCGCAGGATCGACTTGAAAGGCAGGTGGTTGTTCAGCAGCAGCGCCAGCCACAGCCCAAGCCCGAACTTCCCGACCGTGGCGACCGCCGTATAGAACACGCTGTAGAAAACCGCCGACCAGAAGATCGGGTCTTCGAACAGCCAGATGAAGTTTTCCAGCCCCACCCAGATGCCGCGCCGGCCGATCGTGGTGTCGGTGAAGGCCAGGAAGATGCCAAGCCCCAGCGGGTAGGTCAGGAACACCAGCAGCAGCCCGACCGCCGGCAGCAGGCACATGATCACCAGGAAGGGCTTCCAGTCCAGCAGGCGCGCGAACCAGCCAGGCCGGGTCTGCTGGCGCGTCCAGGCCGGGATGGCGGCTGCGGCGGTGGCGGCGGCGGTGGTCATGGGCGCTCCCTGGTGGCAGTGCGCGCCGCCGGGCGGGCCGGCGGCGCGCACTGTGTCATCCGCGCATGCGATAGTAGCGGCTGGCGCGGCGCTCGGCCTCGCGCACCGCGGCTTCGGGCGTGGCCTGGCCGGCCGCCACCGAGGCGTACATCTGCACCAGGATGAATTCTGCCGCCGTGGTGGCGGAGGCCTGGGTGATCGGCGCCTTGTAGCCGGACCAGAACGGGTTATCCATACCGTTACGGTAATGCAACAGCTTCGGATCGCTGTCCCACACCGGGCTCTGGCTGTAGGCGCGCAGCGAATGCGACCAGTAGCCCAGGCAGCCGGTCAGCCAGGTGTTGTACTGCTCGGCTTCCATCATGAAGCGGATGTACTGCTTCGCGGCATTCGGGAAGCGCGTGTGCCGGAACACCATGGCATTGATGATGGTGGCCGATTGCGGCACCCGCGGGCTGACCCCCTTGGGCATCGGCGCGTGATCGGTATCCTCGGCGATGTGGCGCGTGTTCGGATCGTTCTTCAGCGCGTAGTACAGCGAAATGCCGTTCGGCGTCAGGAACACTTCCTGTGCCGCATAGGCCCGGTTGTTGGTGGGATCAAGCCAGCTCAGCGTGCCCGGCACGAAGGTGGGATAGAGCTCGCGCAGGTAGTTCAGCGACGCGATCGCCTCGCGGCTGTTGACGGCGACGCGGCCATCCTCGTCGGCCAGGAAGCCGTTATGCGACCACAGCAGCCACTGCGCCGTGCCGTTGCCGTCGCCCACCGCGTTGCCCAGCGCGAAGCCGCCCGGCTTGTTGATGCGCTTCAGGTCCTGCATCAGCTTCAGGAAGCCCGCATGATCGTCCGGCACCTTGTCGTGCCCGGCTTCCTTCAGCGCCGAGATGCGATACACCACGGGGCCGGTGGAGCCGCCCATCGGGATGCCGATCCAGTTGTTGGTGCGCACGCGCTTGCCGTAGATTTCGGAAAGCGACATCCAGCCGCCATAGCGCCGGCCCAGATACTCGGCCAGGTCGGTGAGCTCGATCACCTTGTCGGCGTAGATGTGCGGGTCATCGCCCCAGCCCACCACCACGTCGGGACCGGCGCCGGTATTGGCGGTGACCGCGGTCTGGGCACGGATATCCTCCCAGCCCACGAAATCGACGCGCACGTCCACGCCGGTTTCGCGCGTGAACTTGGCGGTGTTCTCGCGCCACAGCACCTCGTCCGGCTCGACGAAGCGGCTGGGGCGGATCACGCGCAGCGTGGCACCGCTTTCGATCGGATGGTTGGGTGCCGCCACGTCGGCCCGCGGGATGGCCTGCGCGGCCGCCTGCTGCGCGAAGGCGGCGGCGGTCAGCGCGGCGCCGCCAAGCGCCAGGCTTTGCCGGCGGGTGATGATGAAGGCCATGCGTTATCCTCCCCTTTTATTGATGCTCTGGGCGGCGCTCAGATACGCCGGCCGGTGTCGCCGTCGAAAAGATGCACCAGATTGACGTCCGGACGCACGGGTAGAATGTCGCCGGGCCGGGCGGTCACGCGTTCGCGGAAGGCGCCGCTGAGGGTCGTGTCGCCGATGCGCAGCACCACCTGGGTCTCCGACCCCGTGGGCTCCACCACCACCACGCTGGCCTGCATGCCGGCAGGATCCAGCACCAGGTGCTCGGGCCTTATGCCGTAGGTCGCCGGCCCGTCGCGGCGCGCATGCCCGTTGGCAGGCAGCGGCCAGGTGGTGCCGTCATTGGCCTTGAAGCTGCCGCCGGTGACCTGGCCCTTCAGGAAATTCATCGCCGGGCTGCCGATGAAGCCGGCGACGAACAGGTTGGCCGGCCGGTCGTACAGCTCCAGCGGCGGCCCGGCCTGTTCGATGTTGCCGTGGTTCATCACCACGATCTTGTCGGCCATGGTCATGGCCTCGATCTGGTCATGCGTGACATAGACCGTGGTGACCTTGAGGCGCTGGTGCAGTTCCTTGATCTCGCTTCGCATCTGCACGCGCAGCTTGGCATCCAGGTTGGACAGCGGCTCGTCGAACAAAAACACCTGCGGGTTGCGCACGATGGCGCGGCCCATGGCCACGCGCTGGCGCTGGCCGCCGGACAGCTGGCGCGGATAGCGGTGCAGCAGTGCTTCCAGCCCAAGGATCTTCGCGGCCTTGCCGACTTCCGTTTCCATCACCGATTTCGGCGCGTTGGCGAGCTTCAGGCTGAACGCCATGTTGTCGAACACGGTCATGTGCGGATAGAGCGCGTAGTTCTGGAACACCATGGCGATGTCGCGATCCTTGGGCGGCAGCGTGTTCACCACGCGCCCGCCGATCGAGATCTCGCCGCCGGTGATGTTCTCCAGCCCCGCGATCATGCGCAGCAGCGTCGATTTGCCGCAGCCCGAGGGCCCCACCAGCACCACGAATTCCGTGTCCGCGATATCGACGCTGACACCATGCAGGATCTTGGTGGTGCCGAAGACTTTCCTGACGTCGTTGATCGAGACTGTTGCCATGCGGGTTTCAGGGGCGGGAGACCGCCGTCTCCTTCGCGGTGATGAACTCCAGCAGCGCGGGCTGGCCGGCCTGGGTGGCGGCGATGCCGCGGCGGATCGCGGGCACGATGTCCGCGGGCTTCTCCACCCGCTCGCCGAAGCCGCCGAAGGCGCGCGCCATCGCGGCATAGTCGCCGCTGATGTCGGTGCTGCGGTACTTCTCGGTGCTGATCGGCATCACCTTCAGCTCGATCGCCATCGAGAAATTGTTCAGCAGCACGGAGAGAATGGGGATGCGCTCGCGCACGCAGGTTTCGAAATCCATGCCGGTGAAGCCGATTGCCGCATCGCCCCACACGTTGATGCAGAGTTTCTCGGGTGCCGCGAGCTTGGCGCCCATCGCCAGGCCCAGCCCGTAGCCCAGCTGCGTGGTCTTGCCCCAGCCCAGATACGACAGCGGCGCCGTGGACTGCCAGAACGGCGAGATCTGGTCGCGCGGGCTGCCGGCATCGTGCGTGACGATGGTGTTCGCCACATCCACCGTGGCCAGCAGATCGCGGATCACGCGATAGGGCGATAGCGGGGTCTCGTCGCTGTCGAGCCTGGGCTGCCACTTGGCAAGCCAGGGCTTGCGCGCCTCGGCGATCTCGGCGGCGACCGGGGCGGCATTGCGGTCCGCGCCGGGCAGCGCGGCCAGCAGTGCATCCAGCGTCAGGCCCGCATCGCCCAGCAGCCCCAGCGTGGCGCGCTGGTCCTTGTGCAGGTGGCCGGGGTCGAGCGTGGCGTGGATGATGGGTTTGCCGGCCGGCATGCGCTGGCCGAAATTGGTCTCGGTGAAGCTGCAGCCGATGCCCAGGATCAGGTCGGCGCCGCGCAGCATGTGCATGGCCTCGCCGCGCACCGCCAGGCCCAGAGCGCCCAGGCTGAGCGGATGGTTCTCCGGAAAGGCGCTTTTGCCGCCCAGCGAGGTTGCCACGGGGGCCGCCAGCCGCTCGGCCAGTCGCCTCAGCTGCGGCCAGGCGCGCGCCCAGTGCACGCCGGTGCCGGCATAGATCAGCGGGCGCTGCGCCGCCGCCAGCATTTCTGCCGCGCGCACAATGCCGTCCGGATCAGGCCCGTAGCGCGACGGCTCGACCGGCGCGTAGTCCAGCGGCTCGGGCACCTCCTCGTTCCACATGTCGGTCGGGATCTCGATCAGCACCGGGCCGCCGCGACCGTTCCGCAGGCGTGAAAACGCGCGGCGGAACAGGTTGGGGATGTCGGCGGCCAGCGTGATCGGCTCGGCCATCTTGGTGATGCCGCGCATCGCGGCCACCGAGTTGAAGTTCGGGTCCATGTGCGCGATGCGCCGCGGGTAGCCCATGGGCATCACCAGGATCGGCACGCTTTCGCCGAACGCCTGCGCCACGCCGCCATAGGCGTTCTCGGCGCCCGGCCCGTGCTGCATGACGAACACGCCGATCCTGCGGCCCGAGGTCACGCGGCTGATCGCATCGGCCATGTGCAGGCCGATGCGTTCCTGGCGCACGATGATGGGGCGGATATCCAGCTTGGCCGCGTGTTCCAGCATGTGATTCACCGGATAGCCGGTGACGATCTCGATGCCTTCGCGTTGCAGGATGGTGGCAATGGCGTCGCCAAGCTTCAAACGACTATCCTCCCCCGCGCGCCAGTGCATGCCGGCGCGCTTGCTGTCTGTCAGCGTAACAGTGCGTTTCCGCCGCTGGCAACCCAACTGTGGCCCGCTTAAGGTCTGGGCATGCCCGACACGCCCGGCTACCTGCGCCCCAACGCGCCCGTCATCCGCAGCCCGCGCGGCCTGGAGCGCAGCGCGAAATCCTGGCTGACCGAAGCGCCCTTGCGCATGCTGATGAACAACCTCGATCCCGAGGTGGCGGAGCGGCCGGACGAGCTGGTGGTGTATGGCGGCATCGGCCGCGCCGCGCGCGACTGGAAAAGTTTCGACACCATCGTGTCCGTGCTGCGCCGGCTGCAGGATGACCAGACCCTGCTTGTGCAATCGGGCAAGCCCGTGGGCGTTTTTCGCACGCATGAAGATGCGCCGCGCGTGCTGATCGCCAACAGCAACCTGGTGGCGCATTGGGCGACCTGGGACCACTTCAACGCGCTCGAACGCCAGGGCCTGATGATGTACGGCCAGATGACGGCGGGCAGCTGGATCTATATCGGCAGCCAGGGGATCGTGCAGGGCACCTACGAAACCTTCGCCGAGGCCGCGCGCCAGCATTTTTCCGGCTCGCTGGCGGGCAGGTGGATTCTCACCGCCGGGCTGGGCGGCATGGGGGGCGCGCAGCCTTTGGCGGGCGTATTCGCGGGGGCTTCGGTGCTGGCCGTGGAATGCCAGCCGTCGCGGATCGAGAAGCGGATCGAAACCGGCTACCTGGACCTGTCCGCCGACACGCTGGACGATGCGCTTGCCATGCTGCAACGCGCGGTCAGCGAAAAGCGCGCGGTCTCGATCGGCCTGCTTGGCAACGCGGCGGAAGTGTTTCCGGAACTCGTGCGGCGCGGCGTGAAGCCCGACATCGTCACCGACCAGACCTCTGCGCATGATCCTTCCAACGGCTACCTGCCGATCGGATGGGACCTTGGCAAGTGGGAAGCGATGCGCGCCAGCGACCCGAAGGCGGTGGCGGCGGCGGCGCGCAAAAGCATGGTGCCGCACGTGCAGGCGATGCTGGATTTCCACCGCATGGGCATCCCCACGCTGGACTACGGCAACAACATTCGCCAGATGGCGAAGGAAGAAGGCCTGGCCGATGCCTTCGCCTTTCCCGGCTTCGTGCCCGCCTATATCCGCCCGCTGTTCTGCCGCGGCGTCGGTCCCTTCCGCTGGTGTTCGCTGACCGGCGACCCCGAGGACATCTACAGAACGGATGCGAAGGTGCGCGAGCTGATCCCCGATGATCCGCATCTGCACAAGTGGCTCGACATGGCGCGCGCGCGCATAAAGTTCCAAGGGCTGCCGGCGCGCATCTGCTGGGTGGGGCTGGGGCAGCGGCACCGGCTGGGCCTGGCCTTCAACGAGATGGTGGCCCGCGGCCAGATCGGCCCCATCGTGATCGGCCGCGACCACCTGGACAGCGGCAGCGTGGCAAGCCCCAACCGCGAAACCGAAGCCATGCAGGATGGCACCGATGCGGTGGCCGATTGGCCGCTGCTGAACGCGCTGCTCAACACCGCGTCGGGCGCCACCTGGGTTTCCATCCATCACGGCGGCGGCGTGGGCATCGGCTATTCGCAGCACAGCGGCATGGTGGTGGTGTGCGACGGCACGCAGGAAGCCGCGCGCCGCGTGGAACGCGTGCTGTGGAACGACCCCGCCACGGGCGTGATGCGCCACGCCGATGCCGGCTACCCGATGGCAAAGGATTGGGCGCGGCAGCAGGGTCTTGATCTTCCAATGCTGGAGCACTGAGCGTGGCCGACGACAAGCCCGTGTGGATCGACTTCCTGGCCGGCCCCGACATCCACGAACTCAACCTGACCGACGCGGAAATCCTGGCCGCCATCGAAGGCCAACTGGCGGCGCAGGGCAGGGGCGAGACCGTGATCGGCGAGCGCACCCACCTGATGCCCAAGGCCGGCGTGCACGGGCATTTCAACGTGCTGCGCGGCTGGATCGGCGCGGACCTGCATCGCGCCGGGGTGAAGGTGGTGTCGGACTTCGTGGACAACTACAAGCACGGCATGCCCAGCGAATACGGCGTGCTGGTGCTGCTGGACGAGAAGGTGGGCATCCCCACCGCCATCGTCGATGCCACCCACCTGACCGACATGCGCACCGGTGCCATGACCGCGATCGGGGCAAAATACCTCGCGCGCAAGGGATCGAAGGTGCTGGGCCATGTCGGCGCGCGCGGCACCGCGTATTGGAACGTGCGGCTGCTGGACAGCCTTTTCGACTTCGACGAAATCCGCGTCACCTCCCGCCGGCCCGAAAGCTACGTCCCGTTCGCGGAACAACTCTCGCGCGACCTGGGCAAGCCGGTGCGCGCCTGCGACAACTGGCACGACACGATCGTGGGTGCCGACATTGTGGTGGAGGCGTCGCGCCTGACCGAACCCGCGCCGATGCTGAAGACCGCATGGATCAAGCCCGGCGCGCTGGTCATGCCGTATGGCACCGTCAGCGCGCTGGAACTGGATCTCACCGACATCATGAGCAAGCTGGTGGTCGATGACTGGGGCCAGGTGCATGCCGGCCCGCTGGGGGCACTGCGCCCGCACGTCAACGCCGGCAAGCTCACGCGCGAAACCCTGCACGCGGAAATGGGCCAGATCGTCGCCGGCCTGAAGCCGGGCCGCGAGACCGAGGACGAGCGCATCCTGTTCTGGCATCGCGGGCTTTCGCTGTCCGACATCGCGCTGGGCCACGCCATGCTGGAAAAGGCGAAGCGCCTGGGCGTAGGGCAGCGGCTTCGCTTCCATTGACCGCGCCAGGCATCGCCAATGCCCGCATGTATGCGGTGGCACCTGGCGCCGCGGCCGCGTGGGACGCGATCTTCGACCATCTGATCGCCGCCACCGGCATCGGGATGGAAAAGCTCCATCACGCCATGCCCACGCCCATCGCCGAGCTGTGGGCGCGAAAAAACCTGGCCTGCACCTTCCTGTGCGGCTGGCCCTGGGCCGAGGAGGGTTTCTTGCGCCGCGGCCTGGCCGCGCCCGTGCTGGTCGAGGAGGGCGCGCCGCAATACCGCAGCCGCATCATCGTCCGCGCCGACAGCCCGTTCCGCATTCTGGCAGACACGTTCGGCCACCGCGTCGGCTGGACCCTGGCCGACAGCCATTCCGGCTTCTCGGCGCTGCGCCACCACCTGCTGGCCCACCGCACGCCGGATCGGCCAAGGCTGTATGCGCAATCCATCGGCCCGATCCACACGCCCCGGAAAATCATCGAGGCGGTGATCGCCGGCAGCATCGATGTGGGCCCGGTCGACAGTTTCGCGTTCTGGACATTGTCCCGCCACGCGCCCGAGCTCACGGCGCAGGTACGCGTGATCGAGTCCACCGATGCGGTGGCGGTGCCGCTGCTGGTCGCCGATCCGTCACGCCCCGTGGCCGAGAGTGCCGCATTGCAGGCCGCCCTGGTCATGCTGCACGAAACGGCAGCGGGGCAGGCACTGCTGGAACCGGTGGGCGTGACGCGCTTCGTGCGGCCCGACCAGGCGCTCTATCGGCGCACGCTGGACTGGGCGCGCGCGGCCGAGGCGGCCGGCTACGTGCGGCCGGAGTAGGTGCCTACGCCGCCTTCGGCCAAAGCCGCGACGACGCAAGGCGTGCCCCTTCGCTGAGCGCCGAAAGCTTCGCCCAGACAATGCCGGGCATCACCGCGCCGTAGCCCGCGAAGGTGCCGAAGCCGCAATCCGTGCCGGCCATCACGCGATCGCGCCCGACAATGCCGGCATAGCGTTCGAGGGTTTGCGCCACCAGCTCCGGGTGCTCCACGTAGTTGGTGGTGCTGTCGAGGCACCCGGGCACCAGCACCAGGTCGTCGGGGATTTTCGCGTCGCGCCAGGAAATCCATTCATGCGCGTGGCGCAGATTGGTCGCCTCGAACAGGATTGTTCGCGGTTTCGCCTGGAACACGATCGGCAGGATGGCGTCCACGCCGACATCGCGTGTGTGCGGGCCTTCGTAGTTGCCCCAGCAGATATGCATGCGCACGCGGTCGGCCGGCACGCGCCGCAGGCCGTGGTTGATCGCCTCCACATGCAGCGCGGCCTGGTGCAGGAACTCGGCCTCGGACGCGGTTTTGTAAAGCGTGTGCCGGCCCAGCGCGAGGTCGGGCGCATCGACCTGCAGGATCAGCCCGGCGGCCACGATCTGCTCGTACTCATAGGCCAGCGCGTCGGCCAGGTCGCGCAGATAGGCGTCCTGCGTGGCGTGATGGGCGCTGGGCTGGAACAACGAGACGATGCCGGGCGACGGCGCGTTCATGAAGCCGGCGGCCGCACCGTGCTTCGCCACCGCGGCCTTCAGGCGCGCGATGTCGGCGCGCAGCGGCGCTGGGTCGGACAGCGCGATCGGCCCCACGCATTGCGGTCGCCGATAGGTGGGGGTGCCGCCGGCGCGCGCGATCTTCTCCAGGTAGTCCGGAAAATCCTCCAGGTCGCCGGGCGGAATGCGCGGGCTGTCGCCGGCGAAGCCGGTGAAACGGTCCTTGATGTAGGTGGCGTAGCTGATCTTGCCCATCTCGCCATCGCTGACGATATCCACGCCGCAGGCCACCTGCTTTGCCATCACGGCATCGACCTGCGCATCGACGGCACGGATGAACGCGGCCACGTCGATCTTCTCGTCGCGGCCCTGCGCATACAGGAAATCGGACACGTCCTGGGGCCGCGGCAGGCTGCCAACGTGAGTGACCGCGATACGTGACATCGGTTCAGACCTTCAACAGCGCACTGGCCTCGGGCAGCAGTGCAGCGGACGCGATCCAGCCATCGTGGTCGATGCCGCGATCGGCGTCGCGTGACGCGGCGACAATGCTGGTATCCCAAACGATGCGCTTGCGTGCGTCGCCGGGGCAGATCACCAGCAGCTCGACGGGCCGGTCGGCACGGTTGCGCAATGTGCGCCACACATCGCCGGGCACCGAGAGCATGTCGCGCGGCCCCATCTCCAGCGTCACCGCGTCAGTGCCGCGGTTCAGCACCACTTCGGTGCCGTGGTGGCGGGCCATCAGCACCATCTTCTCATGGATGCGCAACGGCCCCACTTCGCAGCCCGGGTCGATGCGCAGCCACTCAATCGAAAAGCCATGCGGGGCGGCAATGCGGGGCGGGGAATCGCGGTGTTCGCGGATGCCCCAGCCGATGACGGCGGCCATGGCGCTGCCATGGCCTGGCAGCGCGCTGTCCAGCAGGGCGGCCTGGTGCCACACGCGATCGGCGGCGGCGGCGACGCGCTCGGCCACCATGCGCTCGGGTGTCCAGCGTTGCAGCGTCGCCATCTGGTCGGCCCGGATGGGCGTGATCAGGGCGCCCGGCTCGGGTTTTTCCGCGCCCGTGGCGGTATCGACCAGGATGCCATCGCGGCGCAGGTAAAGCCCGTGCGCGGCCGCCCCCGAAAGAATGTCGGGGTCCCAGATGATGCCGCCAGTGTCGTCGCCGCCCAGCACGGTGAAGGCCATGCCGGTGCCAGGCCCGACATTGGTGAAGCCTCGGAAAATCCAGGTGGGGACGGACAGGATGTCGCCATCCACGCCCTTCCAGGTGCCGTCCTGCCCTTTGTTGCCCCAGCGGAACAGGTATTCGCCCTCGCTCACCAGGAACACTTCCGCCGTGAAATGGATGTGCAGGTTGTTGTTCACGCCATTGGGCATGCCGGCCGCGCCGATGTTGAAGCCGTGCGGCTCGCGCAAATTCACCACCTGGTTCGGGTTGGTGGTCACGCCCGGCCCGATCATGGAGTAGTTGTCCTTGCTTTCGCTGCCAGGCGTCTTGCAGTCGATGAAGGCCACGCGGCAGGCGACGAAGTCGCTGGCCTTGATCAGGCGGCCGCGCGCGTCACTGGCGCTGAGCACGGGGTCGGTCATGGCGGTCCTCCCTGCCGCGCGGGGCGCGGCATTGCATACGCTTGCAGACTAGACCATTCCGGGGTCAGTCGGGAAGCCTGGGGGCGGCCTCCAGCAGGGCCTGCGTATAGGCGTGGCGCGGATCGGCGAACACGGAAGCGCAATCGCCCTGCTCCACGATGCGCCCCGCCTGCATCACCACCACCCGATGCGCCACCTGCGCCACCGCCGCCAGGTCGTGGCTGATGAACAGGCAGGCGAAGCCGTGCGTTGCCTGAAGCCGCGCAAAAAGTTCCAGCACCTGCTTCTGGATGGTCATGTCGAGCGCGCTGATCGGCTCGTCGGCCACCACGAAGGCGGGGTTGCGCACCACCGCGCGCGCAATCGCCACGCGCTGGCGCTGGCCGCCGGACAGTTGGTGCGGGAAGCGGTCGGCCAGGGCCGCCAGCCCCACCTCGTCCAGCATGGCCTCTGCCCGCGCGCGCCGCGCAGCCGCATCAAGGCCCAGATGCCGCAGCGGTTCCGCCACCACCTCGATCGCGCGCTGGCGCGGGTCAAGCGAGGCGTAGGCGTCCTGGAACACCAATTGGCAGTTCAGCCGGAATGTCCGCCAGTCGGATTCCGGGGCTGCACCGTTGAAGCGGATGGTGCCGGTGCTGGGCAGCAGCCGCAGCAGGGCGCGCCCCAGCGTGGTCTTGCCGCTGCCGGAGCCGCCCACCAGGCCCACGGTTTCGCCGGCGCGCACCGCAAGCGTGGCATCGCGCACCGCGTGGTTCGGCACGCCGCGGCCCAGCAATTTCCGCCGCCCCGCATGCGTGACGCTGAGCGCCTGGGCCGCGATCACCGGGTTGGTCGTGACCGCCGGGCGCAGGGCCGGCGCCTTCGGCAGCGCGTCCACCAGCGCCTGGGTGTAAGGGTGCGCGGGGCGGCGCAGGATGGCATCGGCCGTGCCTTCCTCCACGATGCGCCCCGAACGCATCACCACGGCGCGCCTGGCGTAGCGATGCACCAGGCCCAGGTTGTGCGTGATCAGCAGCACCGCGGTGCCCTGTTCGGCGCACAGCGAGGCCATCAGGTCCAGCACCTCGCGCTGCACCAGGTTGTCGAGCGCGGTGGTGGGTTCGTCCGCGATGAGCAGTTTTGGCCGCAGCAGCATCACGCTGGCCAGCATCAGCCGCTGGCGCATGCCGCCCGAGAATTCGTGCGGGTATTTTTCGAGGCACCTTTCGGGGTCGGGAATCTGCACCCGCTCCAGCATGGCGATGCTTGCGGCGCGGATGGAAGGCGCATCCAGGCCGCGATGCAGCCGCAGCCCTTCCGCCAGTTGCGCGCCCACGCGCATGGCGGGGTTCAGCGACACCATGGGTTCCTGGAACACCATGCCGATGGCGGCCCCGCGCAACGCGCGCATGGCAGGGGCGGGCAGGGTGGCGAGATCGACGCCATCCAGCATGATGCGCCCCGCCACCTGGCGCAGCCCCGGCGGCAGCAGGCGGATGACCGCGCGCCCGGTCATGGTCTTGCCCGAGCCGCTTTCGCCGACCACGCCCAGCACCTCGCCGGGGGCGAGCGCGAAGGACACACCATCCACCACCGCGGCCCCGCCAGGGGCGACAACGCGCAGGTCCTGCACTGAGAGCAGGCTCATCGCCCGTCCATCCTGGGGTCCAGCAGGTCGCGCAAAAAATCGCCCAGCAGGTTGATGCCCAGCAGCGTGAGCGCGATGGCGACACCTGGTGCCACGCCCAGCCACACCGCGGTTTCCATGTGCGGGCGCGCCGAGGCCAGCATGTTGCCCCAGGTCGGCGCCGGCGGCGGCACGCCCAGGCCCAGGAAGGAAAGGGCACTTTCCGAAAGCAGCACCCAGCCGAACATGTTGGTGGCCAGCACGGTCACGGGGGCAATGCAGTTCGGCGCGATGTGGCGCAGCATGGTTTCCAGGGGCGAGTTGCCGATCACGCGGCTGGCTTCCACGAACTCGCGCTCGCGCAAGGACAGCACCTGGCCCCGCACCACGCGGGTCACGCTGGGCGCATAGGCCAGGCCCAGCGCCAGCACGATGCCCCAGCGATTGGCGCCCACCACGATCATCACGCCGAGTGCCAGCAGGATGCCAGGGAATGCCAGCAGCGTGTCGTTCACCGCCATCAGCACGCGATCCGTCCAGCCGCGCAGGAAGCCCGCGACCAGGCCCAGCAGCGTGCCCAGCGTCACCGCGAAGATCACCGTCAGCCCCGCCACCAGTGTGCTGGTCAGCGCCCCCGCCATCAGCCGGCTCAGCACGTCGCGGCCGAATTCGTCGGTGCCCAGCAGGAACACGTCGTTCGGTGGTTGCAGGCGGGCGCGCAGGTTGGGGCGCAGCGGCTCGAACGGGGTCCAGAAGGCAGCGGTGATGGCGATGACCAGCAGTGCCCCCACCAGCACGCCGCCGATCAGCAGGTTGGGACGCAGCCGCTTCATTCGGCGGTGACGCGCGGATCGAACAGCGGATAGGCAAGGTCGACCACCAGGTTCACCAGCACATAGATCAGCGCGGTGAACAGCAGGCAGCCCTGCACCACCGGGTAGTCGCGCGCGAAGATCGCATCGACCAGCAGCCGGCCCAGGCCGGGCAGGGTGAACACGGTCTCCAGCACCGCGATGCCGCCCAGCAGGTTGCCCAGCACCAGGCCGATCAGCGTCCAGGTCGGCGCGAAGGCATTGGGCAGCACGTGGCGGGCCAGCACGCGCGCCTCCGCCAGGCCCTTGGCCCGGGCGTGGGCCACGTATTCCAGCCGCAGCACCTCGATGGCGGCGGCGCGGCTCATGCGCGTGATCACGCCGGTTTCGATCAGCACCAGCGTGGCGATGGGCAGCACGAGATAGAGCGCCGCCTGGGAAAAATTCTCGCCGAACGGCACGAAGCCCACCACCGGCAGCCAGCCGAGCTTGAGGCCGAAAAACAGCAGCAGCAGCAGGCCCAGCCAGAAGCTGGGGATGGACAGCAGCAGCGTGGCGCCGGCCACGATGGCCACGTCGGCCGCGGAATCCTGCTTCCATGCGGCGATCAGCCCGGCCGGCACCGCGATGGCGGTGGCCAGGCCCACCGCCACCAGCACGATCACGGCGCTGACCTGGAAGCGGTCCAGCAGCAGCGGCAGCACGCGCTCGCCATTGGTGATGGCGCTGCCCAGGTCGCCCTGCACGACGCGGCCCAGCCACAGGCCGAACTGCACCAGGATGGAGCGATCAAGCCCCAGGGCTGCGCGCGCGGCCTGCAACTGGTCCTCGCTGGCCTGGTCGCCCAGCATCACCAGCACGGGGTCGCCCGGGATCAGCCGCACCAGCACGAACACCGCCAGGGCCACCAGCAGCAGGGTGGGAATGGTCAGCAGCAGCCGGCGCAGGATGAAGGCGGCCACGCGGCCCCGGTGCTACTTCAGTCGCACGCCCCACAGCCGCGGCTGCCCGGCGGCCCAGTTGGCGTAGCCCTCGACGTTGGCGCGCACGGCGGACACCTCGCTGCCATTCAGCAGCACGATCAGCGGCACATGCGCCAGCATCATGCGGTGCATGCGGTCGAACAGTTCTTGGCGCGCGCCGCGATCCGTGATGGCCATGCTTTGCGCCAGCAGCGGATGCACCGCTGCCTCGTCATAGACCTTGCGCGGCTGGGAATCCTTGGGGCCGGTGATCATCTCGAACGACAGCGACGGATCAAGCCTGGCCGAGTAGGTAAAACTCATCAGCTGGTAGTCGCCCTTCACATAGCGATCCAGCAGCGTCGCCCAGTCGAGCACCTCGAGCTCGATGTTGATGCCGGCCTCGGCCGCCATGGCCTGCACCAGCACGCTCTGGTCGAACACCGATGAATAGCGCCGCGTGGTCAGCATCTTCAGCCTCTGGCCCTGGTAGCCGGCCTCGCGCAGCAGGCGGCGGGCTTCGGCCAGGTCGCGGCGATAGGCTTCCTTCTGCGCCGCCTGGTGGAAGGCGCTGGCCGAGGGGATGACCGAGGCGTTGGGTTCGCTCAAGCCATCGCTGACCGCGCGCACCAGCTCCGGCAGGTCGATCGCCACGGCCAGCGCGCGGCGCAGGCGCACATCGCGCATCACCGGATCCCGCGTCTGGAACAGGATGGCGTTCATGCCCATGGCCTGCACAACGTCCACCCGCACATCGCTGCGGCGGCGCAGCTCCGGGATGTCGCTGTTCGGCACGTCGGTCAGGACCTCGACGGCGCCGGACAGCAGGGCGGCGCGCGCGGCCGATGCATCGGGGATCACCACGAAGCGCACGCGATCCACCAGGGGTGTCTTGTTGCCGGTATAGCCAGTGCGCGGCTCGGTCCGCGCGGCGTAGCCATCGAAGCGGGTCAGCTCGATGTACTGGCCGCGGCGCCATTCGCCCATGCGGAACGGGCCGGTGCCGATGGGGGCTGCCAGCTTGCCGTCCGCGCCCAGGCTGTCGGGGTGCAGGATCGCGCTCATGCCGCAATCGGCGCGCGCCATGGTGGCCAGGAACAGCGCGGTGGGTTTTTCCAGCGTGAACACCACCGTCGCGGCGTTGGGCGCGTCGATGCCGGTGATCTTCGCGATGCCGCGGCCATCGAAATCAGGCAGGCACCGCCATTGCGTTGCCGGATCAAGATACCGCCGCCAGGTCCACAGCACCTCGGCCGCGGTCAGCGGTGCGGCGTTGTGGAAGCGCACGCCCTGCCGCAGCGTGAAGGTGTACTTGGTGCCGCTTTCGTCCACCTCGACCTTGTCGGCCAGCAGGGGGGCCACGTCGCTGCTGTCGGTGAAGGCAACCAGGCCTTCCACCATGTGCAGCACCACGCCATCGGTGTTGGCATCGCGGTTCACGCCGGGGTCGATCGAGCGGATGTCGGCGTTCAGCCGCACGCGGATGGTGCCCTGGGCCAGTGCCGGCAGGGCGACGGCCAGCGCCAGCAGGCCGGCCAGGATGACGCGCATGCTCAGGCTGCCTTCGCCCGGGTCTGCGCAAGGCTGTACGTGACAAAACTGCGGTTCAGTGCCGGCAGCATCGCCACTTCCATCAGCCCCAGCGCGGGTTCCATCACGATCATCGCGACGGTGGCGGAAAGCTCGCTGCGCAGGTTCTGCCGCGGCGGGCGGCACACCGACCAGGGCGAGCCGAAATCATCGAACAGCGCCGCCTTCACCGCCTCGCAGTCGATCCGCCCGATCTGCGGGGCCAGCAGGTCGCGCACGCGGATATCGCGATACAGGCTGTCGGGGGTTTCCCTGATGCCCATGTCCTTGAGCTTCGCCAGCGCCACCGGCGAGACGAAGTGGTTGGCGTGCACCAGCAGCCCCTTGTCGTGATGCACCTGGAAGGTTTCGTCCGGCGCGCATTCGAAGTCGATCGCCACGCCCGCCTGGTGCGAGACGATCATGTTGTTCGCCGCCGATTTCGGCGTGGCGTACACGGCGTGCATGGCCAGTGCCGGGTTTTCCTGTTCCAGCACCTTGCGCCGGATCAGCGCCAGCGGCACGCCAAGCTCGCGGTAGTCGCGGTCGCATTGCAGGTAGTTGGCCGTGATCGCGATGCCGGCGCTGTTGAAGCCGCAGCGCGCCAGGCCGCCGGCTTCGGTGAAGGTCATGATGTCCGGCCCGTCGTCGCGCGAAATCTTCAGCACCACGGCGGTCTCGGCGCATTCCTTCTTCCAGTCCCAGTTCTGGGCATGGATCAGCCTTCCGTCGCGCGCCGCCTGCGGCAACACCACCACGCCGGTGCAGCCATCCTGGTCCTTGCGCGCCAGTTCCTCGCGCTTGGCGAGCTTCAGGATTTCCGTGCGCGCGTTCAATAGCGCGATGTGGGCGAAGGGCACGTCGGCGCCTTCCGCGATGCCCTGCATCTCCTCGATGTAGGACGCATCGAAGGCAGCGATGCGGGGCACGAATGTCTCGATCAGCCTGTCCATGTCGGCGCCGGTGGCGGCGATCTGCGTGCTGTAATGCGCCACGCCCTTCCTGATGCGTTCGCTTGCCGCGGCACCGTATTGCCGGCCACGCACGCGCGGCGGGCCGGAAACCTCGATCAGCGGACAGGGTTCGACCATGATTCTTGCACTCCCCGGCATTGTCGCGGGATCAAGGCTACGGTATCCGCGCGCGGCATGAAACCCGGTGCCTTTTCGCATGGGCTTTGGGCCGAAGGCACGCCGCCGCCGCCTGATTGCCAGCCCCTGTCCGGCCCGGCCGACACCCAGGTTGCGATCGTAGGTGCCGGCTTCCTTGGCCTGTCCACGGCGCTGGCGCTGGCGCAAAGCGGCGTGGCGGTGACCGTGCTGGAGGCCGCCCAGCCCGGCTTCGGCGCGTCGGGGAGGAATGGCGGGCAGGTGATCCCGAACCTGCGCCACGATGCCGCGGAGGTGCGGGCGCATTACGGCCAGGCGGCCGAGCCGCTGATCGAATTCGGCAACCGCATTGCGGACGACACCTTCGCGCTGATCTCACGCCACGGCATCGCCTGCGACGCCGCCGCCGGCGGCGTGGCGCAGCTCCGCGACACGGCGGCGGGCCTGGCCGATGCGCGAAGGCGCCAGGCATCGCTGCGCGAACGCGGCTTCCGCACCACCTGGCTGGAGCAGGACGACGTGGAGCGCCTGCTTGGCACCCGCGCCTATCTGGGCGGCTGGGTGCTGCACAATGGCGGCACGGTGCAGCCGCTGGCGCTGAGTTTCGGCCTGGCGCGGGCCGCGCTGGCGGCCGGCGCGCGCATCCACGCCGACACGTCCGCACTTGCGCTGCAGCGCAATGGCGCCGGCTGGCGCATCACCACGCCGGAGGGGTCGCTGCGTGCCGAGCGTGTGATGCTGGCAACGAACGCCCTGTCCGGCGCGCTGTGGCCCGCCATGCAGCGGTCCATCGTGCCGGTATGGAGTTTCCAGGTCGCAACCGCGCCGACTTCAGTCGGGCCGCCGCATGGCCTGGCCATCGCCGATGCGCGCCGCGTGCTGCGCTATTTCCGCAGCGACGCGGCGGGCAGGGTGGTGGTCGGCGGCAAGGGCCTTTCGCGCGCGCCCCTCTCGCTTGCGGACTTTCGGCTGCAGCGCGCCACGCTGGCGCGGCTGTATCCCGCGCTGGCCGACGCCCCCATCGAGCACGCCTGGGGCGGTGAGGTCGCGGTCACGCCCGACCGCTGGCCGCGGCTGTTCACGCTGGCGGACGGGCTGCTGGGCGCGATCGGCTGCAACGGCAAGGGTGTTGCGTGGAACATTGCCTGGGGGCCGCGGCTGGCGGAGGTGCTTGCCGGGGCGCCGCTGCACGCCCAACCGGTCCCGCCGACGAAGGCCGCGCCCATTCCGCTGCACGGGCTGAAACGCGTGTATGCGGTGGCGTTCAGCGCCTGGCTGCGCGCGCGCGATGCGTGGGATCGGCCGGTGGGTTAGAGGCAACGCGACGCGCGGCAGAGCTCAAGTGCCTGTCTGGCTCACTGTGCCGGACGCTTCTCTCATACGCGCCAAGTCGCTCGGCGTGAATGCGCGCAGCGGTATCCAACGCCACCCGCGCGGCTTCATCTGCAACAGCAGGAGTCGCCCCGTGAGCAGCGTCTGGTGGACACTCTGCCATGGCACTTCCAACTGTGTGCCCATCGCGTCCTTCGTCAGGATCCTTGCCTGGTCGACCTCAAGTTGCAGGCAGCGGCGCTGTTCGCCAAGCGTCCACAGCTGAAAGGCGTCCACCGCCGCAACGGTACTGCTGATGCCCAGGAGCAGAACGAGGGCGCATGCCAGGATGCTCGCTGTCAGCGCAGCAAGCGTAAGCGCGGTAGGGATCCGGCCCTGCCAGGCAGATTCCAGCAACTCCCAAAGCGTCGCGAGCACGATGAACCCGGACAAGGCGATGCAGAGAAAAAGCAACCCCCATGGCTGGCGTCGAAATGTCGCCCACCGAAATGCCAGCATGTCGAGTAGGCCAATGCGGGCTGATCCGCGTATCGGCCCATCATTCGGAACCATCGTCATGATGAGTACTCCAGGTCGCCCCTACGCCGCGTCCGGAATCCCTCCCGCCTCTGCCAGCAGCCGCAGGTGATGATCCGCATCGCCGAACATCGCCTCCAGCGCGGTGGCGCGGCGCACATAGGCGCCCAGGCGATACTCCATGGTCACGCCGATGCCGCCATGCAGCTGCACCGCTCCCTGCGCCACCGCCCGCAGGCTTTTCGCGATCTGCACCTTCACGGCACTGAGTGACGGACGACGCCGCGTGGCATCAGAGTCCTCGGCCGAGATCGCGGCGAACAGCGCCATGCTGCGGGCGGCCTCCAGCGCCATCAGCATATCGACGGCGCGATGCTGCAGCGCCTGGAACTCGCCGATCGCGCGGCCGAACTGTTTTCGCGTCTTCAGGTACTCCACCGTCATCGCGTGCATCTCGCCGGTCACGCCCACGGCCTCGGCCGCGATCGCGGCGATGCCGAGATCCAGCACCTGGTCCAGCAGCCCGGCACCGCCCAGCGGTGACGCCGGCGCCGCCGCCAGCACCAGGTCGGCGGCGCGGCTGCCATCCAGGGTCGGGTAGCCGCGGCAGGTCACGCCCTGGGCCGCCGCATCGACCAGGAAAAGCCGCGTGCCGGACAGGGTGGCGGCCGAGACCACCAGCAGCGACGCCACGTCGGCGAACGGCACCGCGCACTTGGCGCCGGACAAGGTCCATCCGCCACCCGCCTCGGTCGCCTGCATGGACCGCGCCTCGGCGTCGTAGCGCCGCCCTGGCTCGGCCCAGGCCAGCGTGGCGATCGTCTCGCCCGAGGCAATGCCGGGGATGTGCGCCGCGCACTGCACAGGGTCGCCGCCCAGGCGCAGCGCGCCGCCGGCCAGCACGATGCTGGCCAGGTACGGTTCCACCACCAGCGCGCGGCCGATCGCCTCCATCACCAGCATGGTTTCCACGCCGGACCCGCCAAGCCCGCCATCGGCTTCGCCGAAGGGCAGCGCGGTCAGCCCCATCGCGACGAACTCGCCCCATCGCGCGCGCGAAAAACCCTCCGGCGCGGCGATGGCGGCGCGGCGGGCCTCCTCGGTGTAGCGCGCACCCAGCAGGCGGCCAAAGCTGTCGGCCAGCGCCTGCTGTTCCTCGGTCAGGTCGAAATCCATCGGCTACAGGCCCAGCACGGCTTTGGCGACGATGTTCTTCTGGATCTCGTTCGACCCGCCATAGATCGAGACCTTGCGCCAGTTGAGGTAATGCGGCGTCGCGGTGCCCGCCCAGTCGGGGATGTCGGGCATGTCGTTGGCGCCTTCCAGCCGGGTCATGTCCGGGTTGCCATGGGGTGCCGCGAGTTCCATCAGCAGTTCGGTGGCGTGCTGCTGCAACTCGCTGCCCTTCAGCTTCAATATCGAGCTTGCGGGATCGGGCTTGCCGTTCGGCCCGCGCTTTGCGTCACCGGCCAGCACGCGGAGTTGCGTGAGTTCCAGCGCCTTCAGCTCGACCTCGAGTGCGGCGAGCCGTTCGCGGAACTGCCGGTCCTCGATCATCGGCCTGCCGGCCACGCTTTCGGTGGCGGCCAGGGCGCGCACGCGGCGCAGCCGTTCCTTGGTGAAGCCGAGCCGGGCGATGCCGACACGCTCGTTCGACAGCAGGAATTTCGCGTAGTCCCAGCCGCGCTTCGGATCGCCCACCATGTTGGCGGCCGTCACGCGCACGCTTTCGAACCACACCTCGTTGACCTCGGCGCCGCCATCCAGCGTGACGATCGGGCGCACGGTGATGCCGGGGCTGGCCATGTCGATCAGCAGGAAGCCGATGCCTTCCTGTTTTTTCGCCTCGCGGTCGGTGCGCACCAGGCAGAAAATCCAGGTGGCGTATTGCGCATAGGTGGTCCAGGTCTTCTGGCCATCGACGACCCAATGGTCGCCATCCCGCACCGCGGCACAGCGCAGCGAAGCCAGGTCACTGCCGGAATTCGGTTCCGAAAAACCCTGGCACCACCAGTCCTGCAGGCGCGGGATGCGCGGCAGGAAGCGCTGCTGCTGGGCGTCGCTGCCGAAGGTGTACAGCACGGGCCCCACCATGCTGGGGCCGAAGGCGGGCGGCTGCGGCGCGTTCGCCAGGAACGATTCTTCCAGGAAGATGTGGCGCTGGATCGGGGTCCAGCCGGCGCCGCCCCATTGCGCGGGCCAGTGCGGCACGGCCCAGCCGCGATCGGCCAGCACGTTGCACCAGGAAACGTAGTCGGCCCGGCTGGGCGCCTTGCCCAGCAGCATCTTCTGCTTCAGCGCGGGCGGCAGGTTCCGCGCGAAAAAGTCGCGCACCTCGGCGCGGAAGGCGCGCTCGTTCGGCGTGAAGCTCAGGTCCATCGTTCGTTCCCTCCCGGCCGCTGCGAAACTAGAGCGTTTTCAAGTCAGGCGGAATCGCCTGACGGCTCGGAAAACGCGACCAGACAAACAACTGGAGCCGCTTCGCCGCACGCGCTTGCGGCGAAACGGCTCCAGTACCCTCTATTGCGCGGTCCACCCGCCATCGACCGAAAGGCTGATGCCGGTGACCGTGGCGGCCTGGTCCGAGCACAGGTAAAGCGTGGCGGCCCCCATGCTCTCGGGGGTGGAGAATTTCAGCATCGGCTGCTTTTCGGCCAGCAGTGCGTGCTCCTCCTGCTGCACGGTGGTGCCGTTCTTCGCCGCACGGTCAGAAATCTGCTTGGCCACCAGCGGCGTCAGCACCCAGCCGGGACACACCGCGTTCACCGTCACCCCGGCATTGGCGCATTCCAGCGCGGCCACCTTGGTCAGCCCTAGAATGCCATGCTTCGCCGCCACATAGGCGCCCTTGGTGGCCGATGCGACCAGGCCATGTGCAGAGGCGATGTTCACCACGCGGCCCCAGCCCTTGGCCTTCATCGCCGGCAGCGCGTGGTGCATCAGGAAGAAGGCGCCCGACAGGTTGATGGCGATGATCGCGTTCCACTTCTCGATCGGGAAGTCCTCGATGGTGGCGGTGTGCTGGATGCCGGCGTTGTTCACCAGGATGTCCAGGCTGCCCAGCGCCTGGGTCGCTTCCGCCACCATCGCGGCACAGGCCTCGGGTTTGGAGATGTCGGCACCCACGAAATGCGTGCGCACGCCGTGCTTCGCCGCCATGTCGGCCACGGTGCGGTCGATCTCGGCGCGATCGCCAAACCCGTTCAGCACGATATCGGCGCCCGCTTCCGCCAGCACATGCGCGATGCCGAGCCCGATGCCCGAGGTCGAGCCGGTGACCAGCGCCACGCGGCCTTTCAGCGAGATGGTGTTGACGGGCATGGGCGAAATTCCTTCGTGCAGGGGCGGTGCAGGTCTTTACGTCGCGGATCGCGCCGTGGTTTCACATACTCGCCACGCAATCGCCACCCCCGGGGGAACGACCCAGATGGACTGGACCAGTCTAGACCAGGCTGCGCGCGACGCTGCCTACAACAACCGCGCCGCAGTGCCCGCATCCGACGTGATGCTGCCGCGCTGGGAGGCCGACAGCGCCGCCCTCCGCGCCGCACGCCCTGGCCGCCTGGACCTGGCCTATGGCCCGCGCGAACGCAACCGCTGGGACCTCTACCCCGCCGCCGATCCGGCCGCGCCCTGCCTGGTGTTCATCCATGGCGGCTACTGGCAACGGAACGCCAAGGACACGTTCGCCTGCTGCATGGAAGGGGCCATGGCGCGCGGCTGGAGCGCCGCGCTGCCCGGCTACACCCTGGCGCCCGAGGCGAGCCTTTCGGACATCGTGGCCGAGATCCGGCGGGCACTCGACTGGTTCGCGGCCAACCGCGCGGCGCATGGCATGGCGGGTAGGGTGGTGCTGTCCGGCTGGTCGGCCGGCGGGCACCTGGCGGCCATGCTGGCGGACCATCCCGTGGTGCATGCCGTGCTGGCGATCAGCGGCATCTTCGATGTGACGCGCATCCGCGACACCTACCTGGATGCGGCGCTGAAACTCTCGGATGCCGACATCGCCGCCTGCTCGCCGATGCGGGCGCTGCCGAAGCAGCGCATCTGCGTGACCTGGGGCGCGGTGGAGCTGCCGGAGCTGGTGCGGCAAAGCACCGAGTTCGCCGCCGCGCGGGCGGCGGCCGGCCTGCCGGGTGGGGCGCTGGCGGTGGCGGGGGCAAACCACTTCACCATCATGGAAAGCCTGCGCCACCGGCAGGGGCCGCTGCTGAGCGCCGCGGCCGCGCTGCTGGGGTAGTGCGCCGGCGGCCACGACTTTATCGTGGCCTGTCCGCGCGACCGTCGTGATATAATCGTTCCGTGGGGCAAACAGCCGCCCAGGGATGCGCGCCGAGCGCGATATCCCGGCGGTCCTGGAGCCCGCTTTCCCGTGAGCAACGTACCCTCCGACACCAATGTCGCCGGCTGGACGTTCGACCGCCGGCTGTTCGAGACATTGAGCCGGTCCAAGTCGAAGCTGCTGCCCGAGGCGTGGGAGCAGCTCCAGGCGATCATGACGCCCGAGGCGATCGCGGTGGTCGCCGCCGTGCTGGTGGCCTGGGTGGTGTCGCACGCCTTCGGCGTGGGCGAGGCGATCGACGTGATCATTTCGGTGGTCGGGGGCGTCGCGCTTGGCCTGGCCGTGTTCGCGGGGCTGGACCACTTGTACGAGTTCGCGGTCGGCGTCCATACCGCGCGCAGCCCGGCCGACCTGGACAAGGCGGCAGACCACTTCGCCGAAGCGGTCGCGATCCTGGGCATCCAGGCGGTGCTGGCATTCCTGTTCCGCGGCCGGCCCACAACCTATCGCGGCGCGAAGGTGCCGATCGGGGCGCCGCCGCCCCGCACGCCCGGCCTGCGCTACAAGCCCAGCATTGGCTATACCGGCATGCGCGCGGGGCGGGGCTACACCACCGCCTGGGGCGACATCGTGCTCTCCAGCCGTGGCACGGCGACCGAGCGTGCGGTGGTGAAGCTGCACGAGCTGGTGCACCGGTTCCTGACGCCGAAACTCTACCTGCTGCGCAACTTCCGTGTGCAGCAGCGCATGGATTCGTATGTCAAATCCTCGCTCAGCCGCTACCTGGAGGAAGCGCTGTGCGAAACCGTGGCGCAGGTCGGCGTGGTGGGCATGCGCGAATTCTTCACCGGCATACGCTTTCCGGTCCGCTACGGGTATGTGTACCTGCTGCGGCGCGGCGGCTACAATGCGGGCATGCAGGGCAAGGGTTTGCTGCCGGAAGCGGCCGGGCTGATCGCCGGCGGGCTGCTGGCGCATGGCCTGCTGTTCGATGCCTGGTTCAGCCCCTTGGCGCCGGCCGAGGCGACGCCGCCGCCCGCCGCGCGGCCGGCGCCGCCCTTCCTGCCGGTGCCGCGCTAGCCATGCTGCGGCGGCTTCGGGCTTGGCTGTCCGGCGCGCCGCCTGCGCCGCCCGCGCGGCTTTCCCCCGCCGAGGCGCTGGCCATCGCGCGCGAAGCGGTCGATCCGGGCGAGGCGGCCATGCTGGTGCCGGTGCGCGAAGATGCTGTCGCCCAGGATGGCGTATGGCATTTCTGGACGCCCACCATCGGCTCGCAGCGTCTGGTCAGCGTGGACGACGCCACGGGCCGCGTGCTGCGCGCCGAGCGGGTGGGTTTGCGCTGAGCAGGCCCCCCGCCGGGCGGCGCCGTGGCGCTGATGCCTGGCTGCTTTCGGCGGACATCCGGCACCGTCGGGCCTCGGCACTTGCGAGGGCCGGCCGGCGCAGCCTGATGGCGATTTCGGCTTCGATACGGCCGCCAACACGCTTGCGACCGGGATCGAGGCACCTGCGCCCACCGCACAGGGCGCCATGGCGGATCGCGAAGCGATTTGCGAACGTACGGCGCCGTGCCTTTCAGGCAGTCATGTTTATCCTGATGATCAAAATCAATTCGTCATTCACCAATTTATACGACTTCTCGGAATTGCGTGGCAGCATGATATTGTTCTCGATACAGAATTTTGCCAGAAGCTGCACGATCTGCGGGCCATCCAGGTCAATATCCAGCACCTGTTGGGTTGACCCATAGGACAGTTTCATTCCGATCCTGAGGCCACCATTGGCGTTCGCGCTATAGGACAGGACATCGCCCTGCGGCAGCGCCTGGGGCGAAGTTCTCCGGTAGGAATCGATCGCGCCGATCACCTCATCTCTTGCGAGGATGATTTGCCGTAGCTCGCGGGGCATAAACAGGCTCTCCAGGGGTTGGATAGTCAGTCAAGTCTCTCAGGGCGACTCGGTCAGGAATGCTGCCGCGCCGGTGCCGAACAGACGTGCAGCGCGACACAACGCCAACCCAGGGGCGTGCGTGGTCGCGCGGTCGGCGTCCTTCGATCCCGGCCAGGCCCGTATGCAAGCCCCATTCAAGACACGTTCAGTTGCCTGCAATCCATCGGCCATACGGCGCGTTGCGCGATGTGGCCATGACTGAATGCGTTCAGGTGTAAAGGCGCCGCCGCGATCTGCCTCAGCGGCCGGTGCGGGCCTCGAACGCCTCGATCGCCGGCAGGTGGGTCAGCGTGATGCCCGTTTCGTCCAGCCCCTGCAGCAGGCACTGGCGCGCGAAGGGCGGCACGGTGAAGGGATGCTCGGTGTTGCCGGCCAGCACCACCTGGCGATGCAGATCGACGGTGAACTTCACGCCCGCCTGCGCCAGCCCGCGCAGCGCCGCCACCGCGTCGGCCGGCAGCCGCACCGGCAGCAGGAAGTTCTTCAGCGCGTTCGAGAAGAAGATGTCGCCGAAGCTCTCGGCGATGACGCAGCGCATGCCGATCGCCGCCAGCGCATACACCGCCGCCTCGCGCGAGCTGCCGACGCCGAAATTGCGATCCGCCACCATGATCGCGGCACCCGCATGCGCGGGATCGTTCAGCACGAAATCGGTCGGGTTGCCGTCGGCCGCGAAGCGCAGGTCGGCGAAGGCGTAGCTGGCATAGCGCGCGTCGCGCGGGCGCTTCAGGAAGCGCGCGGGAATGATCTGGTCGGTATCGACGTTCGCCAGCGCCAGCGGCACGGCGCGGCTGGTCAGCACCGTGAAGACGCTCATGGCGCGAGTTCGCGCACGTCGGTGATGCGGCCCGTGAGTGCGGCGGCGGCCGCCATGGCGGGGCTCATCAGGTGCGTGCGGGCACCCCGCCCCTGGCGGCCGGGAAAGTTGCGGTTCGACGTGCTGGCGACGCGCTGGCCGGCATCCGCGGTGTCGCCATTGGTGCCCACGCACATCGAACAGCCGCTTTCCGCCCAGGTGAAGCCGGCCTCGGTGAAGATGCGGTCCAGGCCCAGTTCCTGGGCCGCGCGCTTCACCGCGGTGCTGCCGGGGCTGACCAGCGCCGGCACCTTTGCGCGCCCACCGCGCACCACCGCGGCGGCGGCGGCCAGGTCGGACAGGCGCGCATTGGTGCAGCTGCCGATGAAGGCGCGATCGATCGCGATGTCGCGAAGCTTCGTTCCGGCGGCCAGGCCCATGTAGTCGAGCGCCCGGCGCGCCGCCTCGGGGTCGCGCGTGCTGTCGGGGGCGGGCACCGCTTCGGTCACCGCGGCCGCCTCCTCGGGGCTGGTGCCCCAGGTCACCATGGGTGCTACCGCGCCGGCCTGCAGCGCGACCTCGCGGTCGAACGCGGCGCCGTCGTCGGTGGCCAGGGCGCGCCAGGTGGCGACTGCGGCGTCGAAGTTTTCCGGCGCATGCGGGCGGCCGCGCAGATAGGCGAAGGTCGCCGTGTCCGGCGCCACCAGGCCGCTGCGGGCGCCGGCCTCGATCGCCATGTTGCACAGCGTCAGCCGCGCCTCGATGCCCATGGCGCGCACCGTGGGGCCGGCGAACTCGATGGCATGGCCCAGCCCGCCGCCGGTGCCGATCGCGGCGATCAGTGCCAGCGCCACGTCCTTGGCCGTGACCTGCGCGGCCAGCGTGCCCCCGATCGTCACGCGCATCAGCTTGGGCGCCGCCTGCCACAGCGTTTGCGTCGCCAGCACATGCGCCACCTCGCTGGCGCCGATGCCGAACGCGAGCGCACCCATCGCGCCGTGCGTAGACGTGTGGCTGTCGCCGCACACGATCAGCATGCCGGGCTGGGTGACGCCAAGCTCCGGCCCGATGACGTGCACGATGCCCTGGCGCGCGTCATCAAGGTCGATCGCGCGGATGCCGTGGGCGGCCATGTTGGCGCGGAAGGTTTCCACGATGCCGCGGATTTCTTGGTTGGCGATGGCGGCCAGCGAGCGCCCCTGGGTGGGGGCGTAGTGGTCGGCGACACCCAGCGTGCGATCGGGCCGGCGCACCCCGCGCCCGGCGGCGCGGATGGCGTTGAAGGCGTGGAAGCTGCCTTCATGCGCCAGGTGCAGATCGACATACAGCAGCGCCGCGCCATCCTCGCGCGTCAGCACCGTGTGCGCGTCGAAGATTTTCCGGAACAGGGTGCGGGGCATGCCGCACCCTGTACCGTGCCGGCGCTAGGGGCGGAAGACCTGGAAGATGGCGCGCCGCGACATGACGGAGGCGGCGACCAGCAGGGTGATCGTGCCGATGTGCCAGATCAGCACCAGCACGGCCGCTTCCAGGTGGTGGTACAGCGTCAGCCCCGCGGCCGACAGGGCCGCGATCGCCAGCGTGCCGAACAACGCCACCGGCAGCGACGTGACCGGTCCGGCAAAGCGCAGCATCCAGAACAGCAGCGCACCCAGCGGGACCGAGGTGGTGATGATCGCCTCCAGGCACGACCACGAGGTGCCCAGCGCCAGGCCCTCCGGCCCCAGGCGCACGAAATCGCTCCAGCAGCCGTAGCCAAGGCTGGCCAGCCACAGCGCGGCCGCCGGCAGCGGCAGCAGGCCCCAGAACGCCGACCGCCCCGGCACCGCCAGGTGGAAGGCCGCGATCGCCGCCAGCACGCCGGTGGCGATCGACGCGGCAAACTCGACCTGGCGCCAGGGCAGCGCCATGATGACATCGAGGTTGTGGCGGATGCCGTTCAGTGCAACCACGATCGCCACGATCACCAGGGCGGCGGCCAGGAACGCCAGCGCCCGCCACATCGGGCGCGGCAGGGGGCGCACCGGCGCGGGCGCCGCGGCAAGCCGTGCAATCAGGGCTTCGGTGGTCTGGGTCATGGTGTTCGGGTCATCAGCTTGCGCAGCGAAATCATCGCCCGGTGCGTCGCCACCTTCAGCGCGGTGATCGAAAGCCCGGTTTCGGCGGCGGCCTCGGCCAATGATTTCTCCTGCAACTTCAACAACTCCAGGGCCTGGCGCTGGCCTTTCGGCAGCTTCGCGATCGCGGCCCGCAACTCATCCGCGCGCAGGCCCTGTTCCTGCGTATTCGGGCCATGCGCGGAAAAGGTTTCACTGGCGACATTTTCCGCCGCCTCGACCGGGGCGTGGCGGGACAGCCGACGGCGCGCGCCGTCCATGCGGTCCAGGATCCGGCGCTTTGCCACGGTCGCAAGCCAGGGCTTGAACGGCCGCGTGGGGTCGTAGGTGTGGCGCACCTGGTGCAGCGTCAGCAGCGCGTCCTGCACCGCATCCTCGGCCTCGGCCGCGTCGCGCAGCATGGCCCGGGCCGAGGCCCTGATCCAGGGCGTGACCTCGACCAGCAGCAGGCGATAGGCGGCGCCGTCGCCGCCCTGGCTGGTCGCCATCAGCATGCGCCAGCGTGCACCCTGGGCGTCGCGGTCGGCGACCGGGATGGGGGTGTCGTCAGCGTCCACGGAACACGGCGGCGCGCTTTTCCAGGAAGGCGTTGGCGCCTTCCTTCTGGTCCTGGGTCGCGAACAGCAGCGCCATGGCGCGGCGTTCATGCGCCATGGCGCTGGCCAGCGGCGCATCGGCGCCCGCGATCACCAGTTCCTTGATCATGGCGGCGGCCAGCGGCGGCATGGCGGCGATCCTTGCCGCAATTTTCCGCGCCGCGTCCAGTGCCGTGCCATCCGGCACGGCCTGGCTGACCAGTCCCATGGCGGCGGCCTGGGCGCCGCTGACCGGTTCGCCGGTCAGCAGCATCAGCATGGCGGCAGCCCGCCCGACCAGGCGCGGCAGGCGCTGCGTGCCGCCATTGCCCGGCAGCACGCCCACCCTGATCTCGGGCAGGCCGAGCCTGGCGCCCTCGCCGGCCACCAGGATATCGGCCATCAGCGCCAGTTCCAGCCCGCCGCCCAGCGCCAGGCCCTCGATCGCGGCGATCAGCGGCTTGGGGAAGTGCTGGATCGGCGCCGACAGACCGGGCACGGGCCGCGCCAGGGCGCCGAGCACGTCAAGCGTTGCCAACTCGGCCAGGTCGGCGCCGGCGGCGAAGGCCTTGGCATCGCCGGTCAGCACCACCACGCGGCAAGCCGCATCGGCGGCAAGCGCCACGAAGGCGGCGGCCAGTTCCTCACGCAATGGCGTGGACAGCGCGTTCCGCGCTTCCGGCCGGTTCAGCCGCACCAGCGCGGTGCCGTCCTGCGGCCCTTCGACGATCACCAGCGCCATGCACCCTCCCGTGCGGCGAGACTGCCGAACGGGAGGGTGGCGGGCAAGCCGGTCAGGCCCAGATGCCGCCCTGGAAGGCCAGCGTGGTATCGGCAAAGCGCAGGAACTCGAAGTTCTGGATCGTGTCCGCGCCGTCGGCCCCGATCACCGTGGTGACGCCGGCATTGACCGCGATGGTGTAGTCGGCGGCGCGGCCGGTGAACACGGCGGTGTCGCGGCTGGCGGCGCCGACCAGCGTATCGTCGCCGGCGCCGCCGGTGACGATGCTGCTGGACCCGGCCAGGTTCCAGGCGCCGCTGATGTAGTTGCGGGACGCGGCGCCGATGGTGATCACGTCGTTGCCGCTGCCTGCGCGCACCACCACTGTGTTGCCCCAGGTGGTATCGACGCTGTCGAAGCCCACGGTGATGCGGTCGTCGCCGCTGCCGGTCTCGATCGTGCCGCGGCGTAGCCCATCGGCCACGACGGCGAGGTCACGTGTGGCCTCGGTCAAGGCCAGGTGCAGGTCAACAAAACCTTCCAGGCGCAGCGCGTCGCCCGAGAAGCTGTCGATGCGCAGGCCCTTCAGGCTGCCCCAGGCCGCGTCGGAGCGCACCAGCGCCGCGTTGTCGGAAAGCCAGTCGAGCGTGACCAGCGCCGCGCCGCCGGCGGTGCCGCGCGGGCCGGATGCGAAGTCGAGCTGGCTGATCACGACGTCGCCGTCGAGCGAGCTGAACACATCGTCGCTGGCCCCGGTCGCGCTGTCGGTGGTCGAGGCGGCGCGCTGCACGCCCGGCGTATTGGCGGCCGTGTAATGCAGGTCGGCGGCCTGGTCGCGCCAGTGGACATCGGGGGCGCGGGCTGGGCTGGCGCCGGGAAACACATTGGCGCCCCAGAATTCCAGCTGGATTTCGCCGGCGAAGCGGAATGACGCGACCGCCGGGTCGTGGTCGCTGTTGCGCTGGCTGGCCGGGTATTGGCTGTTGATCTGGATCGACTGGAAGGCGAAGCCCCCCTGCACCAGCGCGTCGCTGGCCAGCATGTGGTCGAGGATCTGGTGGTTGCCGTCGAACACGTATTCGTAGCGTTCCACCGGGTTCGGCTCGGTCAGTTCGTAGAGGTCGAACAGCACAGGCTGGCCGCCGCCCGCGGTGCCCGTGACGATCTGCAGCGAATCCTCCCACGGGAACTCGTTGAGGTCGCCCATCACCATGATTTTCGCGCCGGGATCGATCGCCAGCGCGGCATCGACGAAGCCGTTGACCGCGGCGGCCTGCAGCACGCGCTGGTCCTCGCTGCCGTTCAGCAGCGGCTGGATGCTGCCGAACTGGGGTGACGAGCCGCCCTTGCTGGCCCAGTGGTTGTTGACGATCGTCACCACCTCGCCGTTGAACTCGAAATCGGCGGCCAGCGGGATGCGGCTTTGCGCCCAGGCGGCGGTGTTGCCGGGATCGACCTGGCGCAGCGTGCCGGCCACGAAGTCGACGCGGTCGGGGTTGTACAAGTAGCCGACCCGGATGTTGCCGCCCGGCGCGCCGCCCGATGTGTTGTTGGCGGGGTCGATGTTCAGGACCTCATAGCGCGGACCACCGGCCAGCACGATCGCATCGATCAGTTTCTGGTAGGTCAGGTCGGCGGCGACCATGCCGTTGTCGGTGGTGCCGTTGTTGTCCTGGATTTCCTGCAGCGCGATGATGTCGGGGGCGCCCATCACATCGACGATGTCCACACCCAGGGCATCAAACTTCGCCTGCGGGCCGTTGCCGGCCAGGTTCTCCACATTGTAGGTGCCGACCGTCAGGTGCGTGGCGTCGCCAGTCGCGATCGCGAGTTCTTCCTTCGCCAGGCCGTCGCTGGTGACGGTGATCGCCTGGGTCAGGATGATCTCGAAATTGCCGCGGCTGTCGTAGTCCAGCACGCCGGTGACGTCGCCCAGCAGGTCGCCGGGAAGGGTTACGAAATCGGCACCCGGCAGCACGGTCTGGTTGGCCTGCACGGCGACGCGTTCCGGGTTGTCGTCGGTCTCGGTCAGCGTCAGGCCGCCATCGCTGTTGAGGCCCGTGGCCCCCGTGCCGCGGTTGGCGACGGCGAAGGTTTCCGCGCGGTTGCTGGCGCTGCTGCTGTTGAACGACGGCGACACGGCCAACGCATCGGGCAGCGTCACCCGCATGCCCTCGAGGCTCTCCCAGAAATCGACGCCATCCAGCACCGGATCGTACACGGTGAAACCGTCATCGTCGGTGTTCTCGGTGGGCGGCGTGCGGTCCAGGTCGATCACGGTCGCGGCCGGCAGCGCGTTGCCGCTGGACTGCACCGTGACCGTCGCGAAGGTGAGCTCGGTGATCGAAAGATGCCCGGGCGAGGAGGTGGTGCGGGTGAACTCGGTCACCGTGCCCTGCACCTGCACCGCGTCGCCCACAGTGACCGCGGGCGCGCTGCTGGTGAACACGAAAATGCCCTCGCTGGTGCCGATCTCGGCATCGGGCGTGGGGTCCTGCATCCAGAAGCCGTTGCTGCTGCGGGCAGTCACGATGCCGGTGGTGGTGACCACCTGGCCTTCCAGGGTCGAGCGGTGGCCGGCGCCCTGGATGGCGCTGATCTCGGTCAGCACGGGGGCGGTGGCATCGTTGTCGGTGATGCTGGCGACAATGTCGGTGACCGCGATGCCGTCATAGGCGGCATCCGTGCTGGCGGCGGTGGTGACCACGGTGCCGGGGTGCGTGCCCTCGGCGATCGTGTCATCGACGGCGGTGACGGTGACGCTTTGCGCCACGTTCCAGTTGGCGCTGGTGAAGGTCAGGCTGGCCGCGTCGGCGGTCACGTCGGCGTCCGGGGCCAGCGTGATGGTCACGTCAGCGGTCGGCTGGCTGGTCAGCACGAACGATACGGTGGCACCCGCGCCGCCCTCGGTCAGTGCCGGCGTGGCGCCGGTGACGCTGACGCCGGCCGTGCTGGCGGCGGCTTCCAGAAGGTTCGCGACGCCGGGCGTGTTGCGTGCCTCGCCGGCGTCGGGCGTGGGGTCGAGATCGTCGTTCGGGTCCAGCGCCTGGTCGTTCGGCAGCCAGTCGGCGGAGGAATTGGTATCGGTGCGGTCAGGGATGCGGCTGAAGCCGCCGACCGAGGAGGTGGTGTTGGTGAGCCGTACCGCGTCGGCATAGGTGGAATCCTCGGCACTGTCGGCGATGCCGACGGCATCCAGGATGGTGAAGGCGATGCCGGCATCGATCACGCCGTCGTTGTTGGCGTCGATGTCGTTCGCGCCATCGTCGGCCGTGGCGACACCGGGCGCGCTGGCGGCGGAGACCAGCAGCAGGGTGAAGGCGCCGTTCTCCAGCGTGTTGGCGGGAAGGTTGATCAGCACATGGCCGCCGGCGGCCGGCGCGCTGACCGCGTGCACGCTGTCGATGCGGCCGCGCTGGGTGGCGTTGGCCGCGACGTCGCCTTCCACCTGCAGCACATAGAGATTGCCGGCCGGCGCATCGGGCGAGGCGCGCTCTGCGAACACCTCGATGTATTCCAGCGTGTCGGCGCCGGCGTTGTTGAAGTAGAACTCGTTGATCACTGAGGCCATGTCACCGTTCCGTCACAGGAATGAGCAGCATAAGGCAGAAGGGGTGGCCTTGGCGACCACCCCTTCTGCGGGTCAGGCCCAGACGCCGCCCGAATACGTCAGCGTCGCGTCGGCGAACTTCAGCGCCTCGAACCGCACCACGTCGTCGGTGCCGTCGGCGCCGGTGATCGTGGTGGCGCCCGTGGCGGCGTTGGTGACGACGATCGTATAGTTGGCGCGGGCGCCGGCGAACACCGCCGTGTCGCTGCCCGCCCCGCCATCCAGCGTGTCGTTGCCGATGCCGCCGGTGACAAGATCGTTCTCGGCCCCGCCGACGAAACTGTCGTTGCCCGTGCCCAGATCAACCTCGCCCCGTGTCCACCTGGCCTGGTAGGCTGCGTTCGAGAAGCTCGCCGTCCAGTCGAAGGCGCTGGCCGCGATCTCGACGCGGTCGTTCCCGGCGCCGGTGGAAACCTTGATCAGGTTGCTCCAGCCCGCCTCGTTGCTGTCCACCTCGACGCGCACGGTGTCGTCGCCCCCGCCGGTGGTGATGTCGGCGCGCTTGGCGCCCTGCACCAGGATGTCGCGGTCGAGGTCGGGGCGGGCGTCACTGTCCGGCCCCAGGTTCAGCACCACGCTGACGAAGTTCTGCACGGTGAGCTTGTCGCCGGAGAACTCGTTGCCGACGAAGTTCTTGATGCTGTTCCAGGCGGTGTTCAGCGTCACCACCGCGTCGCGCGCCTGCCAGTCCAGCGTCATGGCCGGCCGGCCGGTGACGGAGCCGCCCGCATGGTCGGCCTCGCGGATGGAGGCATCGCCGTCGCCGGCGCGGAAACGCGTAACTGCTGCACCCGTGCTGTCGGTGGCGGACGATGATTGCTGTTCGCCGGCAATCACCGCGTTGGTGTAGTCGAGGTTGGAAATCTTCTGGCGGAAGGTCGCCTCGCCGCCGCCGTTGAACACCGCGTCCTTCCAGAGATCGAAGGCCAGCACCGGCTCCACCGTGTCGGTGCGCACGGCGAGCTGCTGGTTGCGCACATCCTGCTCGACCGGCGTATTCGGCATGTCATAGGCGGTTTCCTTGGTGGCGTGGTTCGCCTTCAGGAACTCGGCCAGCGCGTCCTGCTCGGAACCGTCGTCGGCGAAGGTCGCGGCACCCGTGCGCACGCCGGTCTGCACCAGGTCCACCCGGTCCGAGCCGAGTGCCGGGAACGGGTAGTTGTCACCGCCGCCGGCCAGGAAGTTCAGCGTCACCACCCGGATGTCGCGGCTGGCGTTGCCCACCACCTCGCCGTCGCGGGCGATCACGTCCAGGATGGCGCCGTTCTCGTCCACGATGGTGGCGCTCAGCACCCGGTCGCCGGCGGCGCGGCTGACATCCCAGCTGAAATTCACGCCGCCGATCTGCGGGAACTGGCCGGGCGTGCTGGTGGGCGAGCTGGCGCTGACCCCGTGCTCGATGATCTGCAGCAATTCGGCGGCGGACACGGTGACCAGGCTCAGCGTGTTGTTGAAGCGCAGGCTGTTGGCGATATCCAGCTGCGAAACCTCGCCCTCCTGCTTGCCGGCGGCCGGATTGGCGGCAGGCGGCAGATAGTCGGGCACCGCGCCGATGCCGACCGTGCCGATGCTGTCGCGGATGCCGCCGCCATTCTTGATCGAGACGGTGACGGTGGCGTCGGTCTGCTTCGCGTACCACAAATTCGCATCGGCTGAGAGATCGCCAAGGTTGCTTTCCTGCCGCCGCACGGTGGTGCGCTGGCCATCCAGGAACACGTCGGTGAAGCCGAAGGTGTTGCCGTCCTGCGCGGTGATCACCGACTGCACGGCATCGGCCAGCGCATCCACCTCGGCACCCTTGCTGCCGGGCGCGAAGGCGTCGGCGACGTCGGCGCCATAGACCGCCTGCACGCCGGCATCGTCGGTCCTATAGGCGCCCGAGACGTTGGCATCGACGCTGGAAGGGATCACGTGGCCCTGGTCGTCGAACTGCACCACCAACCGACCGACGTACGAGTATTCGCCTTCGGTGTTGACCTGCAGCGTCGGGTTGCCGTCCTTGTCGGTCAGCAGCAGCGGGTAGGTCGCGTCCGTCGTGTCGCCCGGGCGCAGCGGGTCGGTGCCGTCGGCGAACAGCGCGTTGCTGCCGCCCGAGATGATGATGTCCACGCCCGACAGCTTCGTCGCCAGCAGGCTTTCGAACGCGTATTGCTGCAGATGCGACTGCACGATGATCTTGTTGATGCCCTGGGCGATCAGCGCATCGATCTTCGGCTGCAGGATCGCCGCCAGCGCGTCCATGTCGTTGGCATCGTCGCCGATCACGGTGACGCCGCCGGGCGAGGCGATGCTGGCCAGGATCTGCGTGGTGGCGCCAACCAGGCCGATCTTCTCGCCATTCACGGTCACCACCGCGGTGCCGCTGATCCTGCCCCTGATCGCGCTCGCTTCCTGGCCATCGGCCACCACCAGGCTGGCCAGGTTGCCGCCGCCGGCCGCCGCCGTGTCGCCGCTGAAGTCCAGGTTCGCCGAAAGATAGGGGAACTGCGCGCCGGGATAGGTGCCGCTGGCCCGGATGATGTCGCTGATCGCGCGCGTGCCCAGGTCGAACTCGTGGTTGCCGAAATTGACCGCATCGACGCCGATGGCGTTCATGAAGGCCAGCGACACCCGGCCGGAAACCTGCGGCCCGCTGGGCAGGTCCACGCCATAGAACGCCTCCAGCGCCGCCTCGATCGAGGGATCGGCCTCGGCCGCGTAGAACGACCCGGCGATCCAGGCATCGCCCGAGATCAGCTTGATCGTGTTGGCGTACTCATCCTCGAGCTTGTCGACGATGGCGGCGAAGTTGCCCATCCGCTCGGTCGCCAGCAGGCCCGCCTCCAGGTCGGAAGCGTGCAGGATCTGCAGCGTGAAGGGCTGCGCCGGCGCCTCGATCTCGTACAGCGTGGCGGTGCCGGACACTTCGTTGGCGACCAGCAGCTCGGTGTTGCCGCTTTGGCTGTCGGTGGCGTCGATCACCTTGAACACTTCGGGGCCCACGTCGCCCTGGGTGTGGATCACGCCCTGATAGGCGAATTCGGGCAGCGCGCCGGTATCGTCCAGGCGGAACAGCATGATGCCGTTGGCGCGCTCCAGGCCCACGAAGGCATAAAGGTCGGTGCCGATGGTGCCGAAGGCAACGTGCTCCGGCTCCGGCCCCTTGTTGTCGCTGCGCGTGTCGTCGCCCAGGCCGGCCACCGTGCCGCGCTGTGCCGCGGTCGGCTCGGCCCAGTCCGGATCGAGTGCGGCGATTGCCTGCTCGATCGCGTCGCCGGAATCCCAGACCAGGGTGCCGTCGGTGCTCCAGATCGAGAACGAGCGCGCGCCGAACGCATAAAGCGCGTCGTAGTCGCCATCATTGTCGGTGTCGCCCAGCGTGCGCGTCACGTTCAGCCGGCCGGCGCCGTCGGCATCCTTGATCGCGGCCTCGTTCGGGAATGCCGTGTCGTCCAGGTCCAGGCTGCTGATCCGCGCCTCCTCGCTGAAGCCCGCATAGTCGCGCGCATCGCCCTCGTTCGCGGTCGCCAGATAGGTGGTGCCGTTGAACGCGAATGCGGCAATGGCGTCGGGTTGATAGAGGCCGCGGATCGGCCAGTTCGCGATGTTGATGGCGGCGTTGTTGCCCGGCCCGTCGCGGTCGGACGCGTCCAGTCCGGCGCCGGCCGCGTTGTGGTCCTTGAAGCCCAGCGCGACGATGTCGGTGACGGTGGCGGTGGCGATATCGACCACGGCCAGCGCATTGTTTTCCTGCAGCGTCACGTAGGCCGTGGTGCCATCGGGGCTGATCGCGATGTATTCGGGCTCCAGGTCCTGCGCGACCGAGGCGTTGGGGCCGAAAATGCGCACGCCCGCGTCGCGCAGCGCATCGGCATCGCCGTTGAACGCGCCGAAACCTGCCGTGGCCACGCTGGCGCCGGCCACGCCGCCCGACAGATCGATCACGCTGACCGAGCCTTCTGGATCGACGCTATCGGCCTGGTTGTAGCTGTTCGGCTCGCCTTCGTTGGCAACCAGCAGCTTCGTGCCGTCGGGGGTGAACGCGACGTTGTCCGGGTTGGCGCCGACCGGCACGCTGCCGAGCGGTGCCAGGGTGGCGGCATCGTAGAACGCGACCCGGCCGGGATCGGTCTTCGGCGCCGCGCCGATCGCGACCGCCAGGATGCCGTTCGCCACCGCCACGCTGTTCACGGTCTCGCCGGCGGCAAAGCTCAGCGTGGCGGTCACGCTGCCCGCGTCATCCAGCACGTTGACCAGGTTGGCGCCGCCGATCACGAAGCCGGCGGCCCCGACCGCCGGCACCTCGGCCGGCACCGCGGTGGTGAAGCGCGTGGTCACGGTAAGGCTGTCGCTGGCCGGGCCGCTGAAGCTCATGTCTGGTGATTCCCCTGGGTGGTCCCTCACCCAGGGGTAGCGGGGCGGGGCTGGGGCATCATCACAGCGGGGTTAAGAGAATGTTAAAGCCAGTGGCCGCCCGTTAATCCCTCTGCCGGCTGATCCGCGGCCGTTGCGCCTTGAAAACATGGCGCTTCCCAAACCGGCGCATCCGCGTCCATGATCGCCGCCTACGCAATCACGGGCGGCGCCGGATCGGGACGGCACCGCCATGCCGCCCGCCGGCACCGGCGGGCCGCCCAGGGAGACACCAGTTCGGCATGGAGGGCGAAAACCGCGTCGTCTGGGCCGAAGGCATGTTCCTTCGCCCGCAGCACTTCCAGCAGCAGGACCGCTACATCGAACGCCTGCTGCGCCAGCGCGTCGGCGCCGTGCGCCCGAACGGCTGGGGGCTGACCGAGCTGGTGGTCGATCGCGCCGCCCTGGCCATCGGCCGCTTCGCCCTGGCATCGGCCTCGGGCGTGCTGGACGACGGCACGACCTTCTCGATCCCGTCCGACACCGCCGCGCCGTCGCCGATCGAGGTGCCGGAAACCGCGCGCAACGCGCGGGTGATGATGGTGCTGCCCATGCGCCGCGCCGGCATGCCCGATACGCTGTTGCGCGACCGCGACGAAGTGGCCGCCCGCTACGTCGCGCACGAATACGAAGCGCCCGACGGCATCGCCGGGTCCGACCTGATGGCGCCGATCCAGGTCGGCGTGCCACGCATAAAACTGGCGGTCGAGGGCGGCCCGATCGACCTGGGCGGCTATGCCTGCCTGCCGGTGGCCCGCATCCTGGAAGTGCGCGGCGGCGACCGCCAGGTCGTGCTGGACGACAGTTTCATCGCGCCCTGCATGTCGATCGGCGCCGCCCCCCTGCTCAGCGCCTTCGTGGTCGAGCTGCAGGGCCTGCTCAATCACCGCGCGGAAGCCCTGGCGGCGCGCATGAGTGCCCCTGGCGTGCGCGGCGCGGGCGAAATGGCCAACCTGCTGATGCTGCAAACGATCAACCGCGTGGCCCCCATGGTGACGTTCCTGGCGCAGCCGCCGCGGCTGCACCCCGAGGATTTCTACGAACGCCTGGTGATGATCGCGGGCGAGCTGGCCACCTTCACCACCACCAGCCGCCGCGCGCCGGCCTTCCCGATCTACCGGCACGATGATCTCTCCGGCACCTATGCGCCGGTGATCGCGGCACTGCGCCAGGCGCTGGCCGCGGTGATCGACCAGAACGCCATCCAGCTACCCCTGCAGGAACGCCGCTTCGGCGTGCGCGTCTCGCCCATCGCCGATCGCACGCTGCTGCGCAGCGCCAGCTTCGTGCTGGCCGCGCGGGCCGAGCTGCCGCCGGAAACGGTGCGCCGCCAGTTGCCGGCCAGCCTCAAGATCGGCCCTGTCGAGCAGATCGCGCAGCTGGTGAACGTGGCGCTGCCGGGCATCGGGCTCACCGCGCTGCCGGTGGCGCCGCCGCAGCTGCCCTACATTGCCAACACGGCCTATTTCGAATTCGACCGGTCCAGCCAGCACTTCCGTGATCTTGCGAACTCGGGCGGCATCGCGGTGCACGTGTCGGGCGAATGGCCGGGACTTGCCTTGGAATTGTGGGCGATCCGCAGCAGCTAGTCTGGAACTAGGGGGTAACGCGCAATGGCGGGCAATCCGAACGATCCGTTCGCCGACCACGGCGAGCCCGAGCGCACGGTGATGCGCCCCAGCCCGGGCCAGGGTTTTGGCAATGTGCCGCGCCCGGCGGCACCCGCGCAGCCGGCCTGGACACCGCCGCCGGCGCCTGCCGCGGCGCCGCTGGCCGCGATGGCCGCGCAAAGCCGCAGCGCCGCCGACGCGGCCGAGATCGCCACCTCGTCCTCGAACCCGCTGGTGGCGCTGGCGGCACCGCTGCTGGGCCTGGTGTCGCGGCTGCGGCACATGGCGGGCGGGGTTGACCTGGCCGCGGTGCGCGAACGCGTGCATGGCGAGTTGAAGGGCTATGCCGATGCCGGCCGCAACGCCGGCGTGCCGGCGGAACCGCTGCGCGCCGCGCACTACGCGCTGGCCGCCACGGTCGATGACGTGGTGATGAACACGCCCTGGGGCGCGCATGGCGGCTGGAGCCGCCAGACCATGGTCAGCGCCTTCCACGGCGACGTGCAGGGCGGCGAACGCTTCTTCATGTGGCTCGATCGCCTGCTGGGCGCACCCGCGCAGTCGCGCCAGGCGCTGGAACTGTTCGAGCTTTGCATGGCACTCGGCATGGAGGGCAAGTATCGCCTCAGCCCCCGTGGGCCTGCGGAACTGGCCGCGGTGCGCGACAATCTGCGCGCCACGCTGCGCGGCCTGGGCGGGTCGCCGGAGCGCGAGCTGTCCGGCGAATGGCAGGGCGTGAACGCGCCCAAGAAGAAGGTGGACGGTGGCGTGCCGGTCTGGGTGGTGGGCGCGGCCGCGCTGCTGCTGTCCGGCATCGCCTATGGCTTCTACACCTTCGCGCTGGCCAGCCGCGCCGAAGCGGTGGAAGCACGCATGGGGGGGCTGGCGCCGCCCACGCCGATCCGCCTGCCGGTGGTGGCGCGGCCCACGCCGCCGCCGCCGCCGCCCCCGCCGCGCCCGCCACCGGATACGGTGAAGATCCGGGTGGAGCGCATCCTGCAGCCCGACATCGCGGCGCGCCGCGTGCAGGTGGACAATTTCGGCCGCGGCGTGAAGGTGACCATCAATTTCGGCAACATGTTCGCGCTCGGCAGCAGCGACATCACGCCCGAGCTGCGCGACCTGCTGGGCCGGATCGGTGCCAGCATGCGCAACGAACGCGGCGTGGTGAACGTGACCGGCCACACCGACAACCAGCCGATCCGCACCGTGCGCTTCCCGTCCAACCAGGCACTGAGCGAGGAGCGGGCGAAGACGGCCGCCGCGGCGCTGGCACCGTCCCTGGGCGATGCCGCGCGCATCCAGTCGCGGGGCCTCGCCGACAGCGCGCCGATCGCCGACAACGCCACCCAGGAAGGCCGCGCGCGCAACCGCCGCATCGAGATCACCCTGGTTCCGCCGGCCGAATGAGAAAGACGCCATGAAGGACCTTCTGCTCGGCCGGCGTTTCCTGTCGCTGATCGGCGTGCTGCTGCTGTGCGCGCTGGTGTTCTTCCTGTTCGAGGCGATCGCCATTGGCGGCGCACACCCGTTCGATTCCATCCTGGTGCGTGCCGGCATCTGCGTGGCGCTGCTGCTGGGCTGGGGGCTTTACGCCTTCCTGTCGTGGCGCGCTGGCAAGGCGAAGGAAGAAAAACTGGAAGCCGCCATCGCCGCGCCCAAGGACGATACCGGCCAGGCCATCAGCGCCGAACAGGCGGCGCAGGGCGACAAGCTGAAGTCGGCACTCGCCGACCTCAGGAAGGCCAACGAAGGCAAGGGTGCGGGGCTGTACGACTTCCCCTGGTATGCCATCATCGGCCCGCCGGGTGCCGGCAAGACCACCGCGCTGCTCAACTCCGGCCTGCGCTTCCCGCTGGCCGAACGCCACGGCGCCGGTGCCCTTTCCGGCGTCGGCGGCACCCGCAACTGCGACTGGTGGTTCACCGACAACGCCGTGATCCTGGACACGGCCGGGCGCTACACCACGCAGGACAGCGCCGCCGACATCGACAAGGCCGGCTGGACCAGTTTCCTCAAGCTGTTGAAGGACACGCGGCCGCGCCAGCCGCTGAACGGCGTGTTCCTGGTGTTCGGCCTGTCCGACCTGTTGAACCTGAACGCCGCCGAGCGCACGCAGCGCGCGCGCGATGTGCGCACCCGCCTGATCGAGCTGCAGGAAGCCTTCGGCCTCCGCCTGCCCGTTTACCTTGTCTTCACCAAGCTCGACCTGCTGTCGGGCTTCACCGACCATTTCGAGGACCTGGATCGCGAGGCGCGCGACCAGGTGCTGGGCTTCACCTTCCCGCTCGATGAAACCGGCAAGGGCGAGGCGCCCTGGCGCCAGTTCGGCGCCTTTTTCGATCGGTTGCTGGCGCGCATGGATGCCCGCCTGCCCGAACGCCTGCACGCCGAGAGCGATTCCGCCCGCCGCGCCAGCAGCTTTGGCTTCCCTGCCCAGTTCGCGTCCTTGAAGCAGCCGGTCGGCGACCTGATCGCGGAAGCCTTCGACGATTCCCGCTTTGCCACGCGGCCCATGCTGCGGGGTGTGTATTTCACCTCCGCCACGCAGGAAGGCACGCCGATCGACCGGCTGATGGGCGCCCTTTCCGCCCGCTTCGGCACGCCGCGGGCGCCGGTGGCGCCGCAGGTGAATGCGGGCCGCGGCTACTTCCTGCGCCGGCTGTTCAACGACGTGGTGTTCAACGAAGCCGGCCTGGTCGGCCGCAACAAGGCGGCCGAGCAGCAGCGCAGCATGCTGCGCACCGCCGGCTTCGCGCTGTCGGGCCTGGTCGCGGTCGGCCTGGTCGGCGCCTGGACCTGGAGCTTCCTGGGCAATCGCGGCCTGATCGACCGCACCGCCGAGGCGACGCTGTCGGTCGAGGATGAACTGCGCCGCGCCGCCGCCCTGCCGCTCAGCGCCGATCCCCTGCCGGTGCTGCCGCTGCTCGACAAGCTGCGGGCATTGCCCACCGGCTACACCGACCGCACCACCGAAGCCGCGCTGGCGCCCGGCTTCGGGCTGAACCAGCAGGATCGGCTGGCATCGCATACCGGCGGCATCTATCGCCGGGCGCTGACCGGCCTGCTGCTGCCGCGCCTGCTGGTGCGCGCGCAGGAACGCCTGGGCCAGCGCCTGGCCGATCCGGAATTCGCCTTCGCCTCGCTCAAGACCTACCTGATGCTGGGCGATCCGGGGAACCTCGATCCTGCCTTCCTGGCCGACTGGTTCGGCACGGAATGGGTCGGCCTGCCCAGCGACCGGCGCGATGCGTTGCAGCAGCATCTGGCGGCGCTGACATCGGAGCCGTGGAACCCGGTCGATCTGGACCAGGGGCTGATCTACGACGCGCGCACCAACATCGCGCGGCTTTCGCCGGCGGCGCGCGCGCTGCGGGCGCTGATCGACTCGCGCGAAGCGCGCGGCCTGCCGCAATGGCGCGTGGTGGACAATGCCGGGCCGCAGGTGGCGCAGGGCCTGGTGCGCAAATCCGGCCGGCCGCTGACCGAGGGCGTGCCCGGCCTGTACACGCGCCGCGGCTACTGGACGCAGGTGGTGCCGAACATGCCGCGCCTGGTGCGGCTGACCGCGCAGGACAGCTGGGTGCTGGGCACCGATGCGCCGGGGGCGTCCGACCAGGCGCAGCTGGGTCGCGAGATCCTGGGCATCTACGCCGAGAACTACATCCGCGCCTGGGAAGACCTGCTGAACGACGTGGTGCTGCCGCAGCCATCCAACCTGCGCGCCACCGCCGACCTGCTGCTGATCGTCTCCGGCCCGAACTCGCCCTTCTCGGGCTTCTACCGGGCGGCCGCGCGCGAAACCCGGCTGTCGGAAATCATGCTGCCTCCTGGTACGCCCGCCACCGGCCCGCCGGCTGACCTCGCGCGCCGGGCGCTGGCACCGTTCGAGGAAGCGGCCAAGCCCGTGGATGCGCGCTTCCAGTGGCTTGCGGAATTCGTCGGCGCCGATGGCGCGCCCGGCCCGATGGCCGACCTGTTGAAGCGGTTGGAGGAGATCGGCCGCCAGGCAGGCGCCCTTGCGGTGCCCGGCGGCGGCGGGGGGGCTGCCGACCTGCAGCGCGTGATCAGCCAGTTGCAGGTGGAAGCCGCGCGCCTGCCGCCGGTGGTGGCCGCGGCCGCGGGCGGGGTTTCGGCCGCGGCCGGTGCGCAGGGCGCGTCCGCCGCGCGCACCCAGATGGCGGCGGCCTACAATGCCGATATTGCCACGCTGTGCCGCACCACCACCACGCAGCGCTACCCGTTCGTGCGCAACGCCACGGCCGACGCGCCGATCGACGATTTCGCCCGCCTGTTCGCGCCGGGCGGCCTGTTCGACCAGTTCTTCACCAACAACCTGCGCACCCTGGTCAACACCACCGGCACGACCTGGACGCTGAACCCGAACGCCCCGGTGCAGATCAGCGCCGCGGCACTCACGCAGTTCCAGCGGGCCGCGGCGATCCGCGACGGCTTCTTCCCGCCCGCCTCGTCGCTGCCCACCGTGGCCTTCGGCGTGACGCCCCGGCCGCTGGCGGGGCTTACGAAGGCGACGCTGGAGATCGACGGCCAGGTGCTGGTGGCGGATGGCTCGCCCGCCAGCACGGCAGGCGCCCAGATGCAGTGGCCGCGCGGCCTGGGCGGTGCCCGCGCCGCGCTGGAGGCCGCCGGCACGCCGCCGCCCGCGCCGGTGACGCTGCAGCAGCCCGGCCCCTGGGCGCTGTTCCGGCTGCTGCAGGCGCAGAACATGGTGCGGCAACGCGACGACCTGTTCAGCTTCAGCGCGGCCGGTGGCGGCGGCAGCGCCACCTTCGACATCCAGGCGCGCAGCACGCGCAACCCCTTCCTGCTGCTCGCCACCAACCAGCTGGGCCAGTTCCAGTGCCCGCAACTGTAGGATTTCTGGGCAAGCTCCCGGCGCGCGGCGATTTCGTGCGCCGCGACCTGGCCCAGGAGTTCTGCGACGCGTGGGATGCCTGGCTGGCCGCCGGCATCCAGGCCAGCCGCGCCGCCATGGCCGACGGCTGGGTGGCCGCCTTCCTGGAAGCCCCGGTATGGCGCTTCGCGCTTGGCCCCGGCGTGCTGGGCCCGGCGATCGCCGGCCTGTTCTTCCCCAGCGTCGATGCCGCCGGCCGCTACTTCCCGCTGACGCTGGCATCGCCGCATCCCCAGGCCGCCATGCTGCTGGCCGTGCCGCAATGGTTCGATGCGGTGCAGGTGACGGGTGTGTCGGCGCTGGCCGAAGGCACCAGCTTCGAGGCGTTCGAGGCCGCCGTGGCCGCCTTGCCGGCACCCCCCGTGCCGCCCGCGCCCAGCCGCTTCGGCCAGGGCCTGGCCGCTTCCGACCCCGCCGTGCTGCTGGCCGCGCAGGCTCCGCCGGTGCTGCTGTGGACGCAGGGCGGTGCCCGCGTGGCGCCGTGCATCCTGGCCTTGCCCGCGCTGCCGGCGCCCGAGCACTTCGCCGCCCTGCTGCAGGATGCGCCGGCGCCACCGGTGCAGCCCGCGCTGGACGCTGCCTTCCCCGCAGGGCCCATGGACGCGGAACTGTTCGGCGCGGCGGCATGATGGTGCGCAAATGAGCGACCTCGACACCGCCCAGGAAACCCAGGTGCCGACCAGCCGGCCGCTGCTGGCCTCGGCCGGGGCCACGCATGTCGGCGCGGTGCGCAAGGTGAACGAGGACAATTTCGTCTGCCGCCCGGAAGACCGGCTGTGGCTGGTGGCCGATGGCGTGGGCGGTGCCGCCGCCGGCGACTGGGCCAGCGCGCAGGTGGCCGGCGCGTTCGATGGCTTCGCCGCCGGCGCCGACGCGCCCGTGCTGCTGGCCGAGGCGCGCGCCGCACTCGATCGTGCCAATGCCGTGCTGCGTGCCCGCGTGCATCGCGGCGAGCGCGCTGCCGCCAGCACCGTGGTGCTGCTGCTGGTGTTCGGCTGGCACTATACCTGCCTGTGGGCCGGCGACAGCCGCGGCTACCTGCGCCGCAACGGCCGCTTCGTGCAGATCACGCACGACCACAGCGAGGTGCAGGAACTGGTCGATGCCGGCCACATCACCCAGGAGGAGTCGCTGAAGCACCCGCGTGCCAACGTGATCACGCGCGCGGTGGGTGCTGCCGATACGCTGACCGTGGATCGCGTCGCCGGCCAGATCCAGCCCGGCGACCATTTCCTGCTGTGCACCGACGGGCTGACCAAGATGGTGGACGAGCCGGAAATCCAGGCGATGATGGCGATGTTCGACGACGACGAAGCGCTGTGCGGAGCACTGATCGAACGCGCCGTGGCGCTGGGCGGTGACGACAACGTCACCGTGGTGTCGCTGCGCTGCCTGCGCCCCGGTATCGCCGGCCGGGCCGCGGCAGGCTATTGAGGGAGCCAGGGGACCGCAGCATGGCGGGTCAGCAGGCATGAGCAATCAAGGCGACGGCGATCGCACGGTGGTGGGCGGCAGCGCGCCAGGCGGCAATGCCGCAGGAGGCGGCGCGCCGATGTTCCCGCCGCCCAACGACCTGTTCGGCGGTGCGCCGTCCCCGCCCGGCGGCAACCTGCCGCCGCCGCCGGCTACGCCATCCTGGGGCAGCGCTCCCGCCGGCGGCTCGCAGCCCGGCGGCTCGCAGCCCGGCGGGTCGGCGCCTGGCGGCTCGGCGCCAGGTGGGGGGCGTACCGGCGAGGGCAACACGCTGGCCCCCGGCACCATCCTGAACAACACCCACCGCATCGAGCGCATGGTGGCGCGCGGCGGCATGGGTGAGGTGTACAAGGCCACCAACACCATCACCGGCGACGACGTGGCGATCAAGACCATGCGCCCCGAACTGGCCGGCGACCCGAAGATCGTGGAACTGTTCCGGCGCGAGGCCACGGCGCTGCGCAAGCTGCGCAACCCGGCCATCGTCAACCTGGAAGGCATCTTCTTCGACGACCACGGCTCGCTCTATCTGGCCATGGAATGGCTGGAGGGCCAGCCGCTGGCCCGGCTGATCCGCGATCGCGTGCTGAACCCGGCCGAGGTGCGGCAGTTGCGCGCACGCCTGGCCGATGGCCTGGCGGCCGCCCATGCCGAAGGCGTGGTGCACCGCGACCTCTCGCCCGACAACGTGTTCCTGGTGGGCGGCCGGCTGGATACCGCGAAGCTGATCGATTTCGGCATCGCCAAGCAGGCCGATCCCGGCAAGAGCACCATGATCGGCACCGACTTCGCCGGCAAATACGGCTACGTGGCACCCGAGCAGCTGGGCATGTTCGGGGGCAACGTCGATGGCAAGGCGGATGTGTATTCGCTGGGCCTGGTGCTGTGCGCGGCCGCGGGCGCCGGCCTCGACATGGGCAACAACCCTGGCGGCGCGGTGCAGGCCCGCCAGAAGGTGCCCGACCTGTCGCGCCTGCCGGCGGAACTGCGCGGCGAGATGGCGAAGCTGCTGGAGCCCGATCCGGCCAAGCGCGTCGCCATGGCCGACCTTGTGGTGGCGGCACCGCGGCCCGGCCGGGGCACCACCGTGGCACCCGCGTCCGGCGGCGGCGGCAAGGGCGGGCTGATCGCCGCCGGCGTGGCCGTCCTGCTGCTGCTTGGCGGCGGTGGTGGCTGGTGGTGGTGGTCGCAGCAGCAGACCGCCGAGGCCGAGCGCCAGGTGCAGATCGCCCGCGCCGCCGCCGAGGCACGCGAGGCAGCCGCGCGGGCCGCCGCCGAACAGGCCGCGCGCGAGCGTGACGCGGCCGAGGCGCAGCGCCAAAGCCAGCTGGCCGCGGCCGAGGCCGCGCGCGCGCGCGCCGCCGCCGAAGCCGCCGTGCGCGACCGCGAGGCCGCCGCCCGCCAGGCCGAGGCCGCGCGCCAGGCCGAGGCGCAGGCCCAGGCCACCGCCGCCGCCCAGCGCACTGCGGCGGCGCGGGCCGCCGCCGAGCAGGCCGCGCGCGACCGCCAGGCGGCCGAGGAAGCGCAGCGCCAGCGCGCCGCCGCCGAGGCTGAGGCCGCGCGCCAGGCGGAAGCCGCCCGCCAGGCGGCGCAGCAGCGCGCCGCCGCCGAGGCCGAGGCCGCGCGCCAGGCCGAGGCCAGCCGGCAGGAAGCGGCTGCCCGTGCCGCCGCCGAGCTGGCCGCGCGCGAGGCCACCGCGCGCGACCAGGCCGAGCGTGATCGCCTGGCGCGCGAGGCGGAAGCCGCCCGCCAGGCGGAGGCCGCCCGCGCCGCCGAGGCCGCGCGCCAGGCCGAAGCCGCCCGCCAGGCGGAGGCCCAGCGCCAGGCCGAGGCCCAGCGCGCCGCCGACGCCGCGCGCCAGGCCGAGCAGGCCCGCCAGGCCGAAGCCCAGCGCCAGGCCGAGCGCGATCGCCAGCGCCAGCAGCAGGCGCAGGTGCCGCAGGGCGGGCAACAGACCGCGACCGGCGATCCGCCGAAGGACCCGCCAGGCGGCCCGACCCAGGGCCAGCAGCAGGCGTCGCTGCCGATCCCGCGCCTGGATGCGGCCGCGCGCCGGGCCGAGGCGCTGTCCACCTTCGGCCGCTTCGGCTGCGCCGGCCTGTCCGCCGCCATCAGGGAGGACGCGACCCTGGTGGTGGGCGGCTTCGTGCAAAGCGAGGCCGATCGCCAGGCGCTGATGACGCAGCTGCGCGCCATCCCCGGCATCGGCACCGTGGACGAGCGCCTGGCGGTGCATCCGCCGCCGATCTGCACCGGGCTGCAGACCGTGGGCGGCGTGGCCGCGCCCGATTTCCGGCTGGATACCAACCGCGCCGACCGGGTGTACCGGATCGGCGCCGATCGGCTCAGCTTCCGCGTCACGCCGAACCGGCGCGGCTACATCAAGATCGTGGTGGTGAACAGCGACGGCACGGTGACCGCGCCGGAAGCCTGGTCGCGCCTGGCTGCGCAGCCTGGCCGCTCCATCCCGCTGGGCGAGGCCGAGGGCGGCTTCCCCATCGACCCGCCATCGGGCCAGATGCTGCTGGTGGCAGTCGTGTCGAACACCCCGATCTTCCCATCCGGGCGGCCGGAGGAGGAGCCGGCCGAGGATTTCTTCCGGGCGCTGCGCGCCGCGCTGAGCCGCACGCCGGACGCGCAGACTGCCTTTGCCGTGGTCGATACCGTCCAGTAGCCGCCGCTCGCTCCGGCCCCGCCCCTCGCCCCAGGGCTATCGCACGTACCTTCTTGCTTCCATTGCCCTTACTTCCCTCTCCCCCCGCTCTTGCGGGGGGAGAGGGTTGGGTGAGGGGGGCGTTGCCGCACAGCTACCGTCAGCTCAGACGCGCGCTTCGTAGCCCCCCACCCTTCACCCCGACCCTCTCCCGCCCCCATGCTTCAAGAACGGGCGGGAGAGGGAGAAGAAACAACGCACAGCGCCACTGCAGCAGCCAATTGCGATTGCCCTGCCCCCGCCCTGAAGGCGAGAGGGGCGGGCAGGGCGCAACGTGCGTCAGTTCACGCAGGCGCATGGCGTTGCACACTGCCGTACCCTCACACGCATCCCTGCACGTGCAATTGTCTCTGATTTTGCGACAATCCCACTTGCGGTTGCGGCGGTGAATCTTTACCAAGCGTAAGGGAATTCCAGCGCGGGAATTGATCCGATCGTGCGCTTTGACAAGCGGTTCTACGCTGTGGTTGCGATGGCGTGTGCAGCTTCGCACACGACCGCCGCGCAAACCCTGCCGCCCGCCACGCTGCGCAGTTCGCCGCTGGAACGCGTCGGGCCGCTCACGCCGCCGGCGGCACCACTGCCGTCGCTGACCCTGCCGGAAGCGCCCGCCACCGCACCTCCGCCCGGGGCAGCCTCGATCTTCCTGACGCCCAGCGCGATCGACGTGGAGGGTGTCACTGCCTATCCGCCCGCCCGCATCGCGGCACTGACCCAGCCGCTGGTCGGCACCCGCATCCCGGCCACCGAGGTCTTCGCGCTGGCGCAGCGGATCGAGAAACTCTACCGCGACGACGGCTATTTCCTGACCCTGGTGGTGGTGCCGCAGCAGGCGGTGGCGGATGGCCGCGTGCGGCTGCGCGTGACTGAAGGCTATATCGGCAGCGTCACCATCGAGGGCGATGCCGGCACGTCGCGCGCCCGGGTGGAGCGCATCCTGAACCGCATCACCGAAAGCCGGCCCGCGCGCATCGACCAGGTCGAGCGCCAGCTGCTGCTGGCCGACGACACGCCCGGTGTGCGGCTCAGCACCGTGCTGCGCCGCGGCGCCGCCCCCGGCAGCAGCGACATGATCGTGCAGATCGAGCACGCGCGCTTCGACGCCGTGGCGGCCATGGACAATCGCGGCAGCCGCTTCCAGGGGCCGTTGCAGATCTATGGCGCGGCCGGCTGGAACACGCCGACCCGGCTGGGCGACCGGCTGCAGTTCAGCTTCTTCTCCACCGGCTCGCGCGAGCAGAATTTCGGCCAGCTCGACTACACCGTGCCGCTGACCGACAGTGGCCTCAAGCTGCGCGTCTGGGGCGGCACCGGCCGCACCGAGCCCGACCTGGTGCTGCGCGACCTGGGCTATGAAGGCGATATCGGCGTGGCCGGCGGCGAGCTCACCTATCCGCTGGTGCGCACCCGCGACCGCAACCTGATCCTGGGCAGCCAGCTCGACTACTACGTGTCGCGCACCTCGGTGGGTCGCGCCTCGCCGCTCAGCGGCAAGGTGCTGTCGGCGCAGTCCGACGTGCGCAGCTTCCGGTTCAGCGCGAACGGCGACCTGCGCGATGCCTGGAACGGCTACAACGCTGCGTCGCTGCGGTTCTCCAAGGGCCTGGATATCTTCGGCCCGACCGAGCCGAACAACCCGCGCAACGAACGCCCCGGCGCCGATCCGTTGTATTTCGCCACGCGCGCCGAGATCAGCCGCGTGCAGGCGCTGTGGAGCGAGGAGTGGTTCAGCCTGAACCTGCTGGGCCTGATCGCCGGCCAGTACAGTACCGATGTGCTGCCGGCCAGCGAGCAGTTCTACCTGGGCGGCAACCGCCTGGGCCGCGGCTACTACAGCGGCGAGGTGGCCGGCGACAAGGCGCTGGCCGGCACCGCCGAGCTGCAGTTCAACTTCACCATGACCAACGACCTGGTGCAGCCGAACGAGCCGATCCCGGTACAGCTGTACGCCTTCTACGATATCGGCACGGTGCGCAACCTGTCGCCGAACGACACGCCATCGAACCGCGTGCGCTCGGTCGGGTTCGGCGCGCGCGTGGAGTTCAGCCCGAACGTCGCCGGCGAGGTCGAGGCGACGCAGCGGCTGAAGTTGGATGTTGGCGGGCCGAACGTGAAGGATCTGCCGGAATCATCGGTCTATGGGCGGCTGATCGTGCGCTACTGAACCTTGCCCGCCAAAGGCGGGACTGAACCTTGCGCGCCAAAGGCGGGACTGAACCTTGCCCGCCAAAGGCGGGCGACTGCACAGGGCGCAGCAGGCGCCATATCGGATGTGGGTTGGGGGACTTGACCATGGGTGCCATGGCTTGGATTTCGGCGTCAGGGACCGGACCGCGCGGCATGGACCGGCGCGCCGCATTGCTGGCCGGCACGGGCCTGGCCTCGCTGCTGGCCACCGGGCTTTCCATCGCGCCGCGCCCGGCCGCGGCGCAGTTGCCGACCGGCGGTGCCGTGGTGGGCGGCGCGGGCACGATCGCCCAGACCGCGCCGAACCGGCTGACCATCACGCAGACCACGTCGTCGATGGCGGCGAACTGGAACAGTTTCTCGATCGGCGCCGGCAACGTCGTGCAGTTCGTGCAGCCCAGCAGCAGCGCGATCGCGCTCAATCGCGTGGTCGGGCCCGAACCCTCGGTCATCGCGGGCAGCCTGCAGGCCAATGGGCGGCTGGTGCTGGTGAACCCGAACGGGCTGGTGTTCAGCCAGGGCAGCCAGGTGAACGTGGCCAGCCTGGTCGCCACCACCGCCAATATCCCGACCGCCGACTTCATGGCCGGGCGGCTGGCCTTCAGCGAACCCGGCCGGCCCGGCACCAGCGTGGTGAACGAAGGCACGATCACGGTGGCCGAAGGCGGGCTTGCGGCGCTGGTCGCGCCCGAGGTGCGCAACAGCGGCACCATCCGCGCGCAGCTGGGCCGCGTGGTGCTGGCCGGCGCGGAAAGTTTTACGCTTGATCCGCGCGGCGACGGGCTGATCAGCTTCGAGGTGGCCCGCGGCGGCCCGGCGCGCGAAACCCGCGCCGAGAACACCGGCCGCATCGAGGCCAATGGCGGCACCGTGCAGATCACCGCCGCCAGCGCGCGCGGCATCGTTTCCGGCGTGGTCAATGTCGGCGGCGAGGTCGCGGCCCGCAGCGTGGGCATGCAGAACGGCGTGGTGGTGTTCGGCAGCGGCGAGGCCGGCACCACCACCGTGTCCGGCAGCGTCGATGTGTCGGGCACCGGGGCGGGGCAGACCGGCGGGCGCGCCACCATCACCGGCGATCGCGTGCGCGTGGCCGGCACCGCGCGCATCGATGCGCGGGGCAGTGCCGGCGGCGGCACCGTGCTGGTGGGCGGCAACATCCAGGGCCGCGGGCCCGAGCAGAACGCGCGCCAGACCGCGGTGGATGCCGGTGCCGTGATCCGCGCCGACGCAACCGACCGCGGCAATGGCGGCACCGTGGTGGTGTGGTCGGACCAGTACACCAGCTTCATGGGCGCGATCAGCGCACAGGGTGGCGTGCAGGGGGGCGATGGCGGCTTCGTGGAGGTGTCCGGCAAGCTGTGGCTGGGCTTCAACGGCACGGTCGATACGCGGGCGCCGATGGGCCGCGCCGGCACGCTGCTGCTTGATCCGACCGACATCACCATCAGCACGGCGGCGAACAACGACATCACGGCGACCACGCCGTTCGAGTTCACCGACAACACTGCGCCCCCCAGCACCAGCGGCACGTCGAACCTGAACGTCACCACGCTGCAGACCGCGCTGGCTGCCGGCAACGTCGTGGTCAGCACCACGGCCGGCACCGGGGCGCCGGCGGGCGGCACCATCACGGTGGCCAACGCGGTCACCTGGACCACCGCCAACTCGCTGACGCTGAACGCCAGCAACGGCATCGCCATCAACGCCGCCATCACGGCCACCGCGGACGGCAATGCCAATGGCGCGCTCAGCGGCGCACTGGTGCTCAGCACGGCGGCCGGCGGCATCACGCAATCGGGCGCCGGCGTGATCCGCGCTGCGAGCGTCAGCGCCACGGCAACCGCGGGGTCGGTGGTGCTTGGCAACACCAATAACCGCATCGGCAGCGTCAGCGGCACCGCGGGCGGCGCCGGCGCCACCTTCGGCATCGTCAACAGCGAGGCGCTCAGCGCCGGCGCCATCACCACCGGTACCGCCGGGCTGGTTGACCTGCGCGCTGCCGCCGGCACCGCGCTGACGCTCAACGGCGCGATCGATGCCGGCGGCGGCACCGCCGTGTTCGTCGCCGACACGCTGACGCTTGGCGTGGCGGGCGCCCTGGGCGGCGCCGGCGCCAACCGCGTGGAGATCCGCACCGCCACGGCCGGGCGCGTGATCGAAGCCGGCGCGGGGGCGGCCGGCGCGGGCCTGGCGCTGCCCACCGCGACGCTGGCCGCGCTGGCGCCCACCGCGGGCACCAATCCGACGCTGCGCATCGGCTCGGCCGGCACCGTGGTGGGCGAGGCGGGCAGCGGCGTGGTCACGCTGACCGGCCTTTCCACCGGCGCGCTGATCGTGGAAAGCGCGTCGAGTGCCGGCACGGGTGCCATCGTGCAGACCGGCGTGATCACCGCGCCCAGCCTGCAGGCGATCGCGCCCGCGGGGCCGGTGGTGCTGACCGGTGCCAACGTGATCCAGGACGGCTCGCCGCAGGGCGGCGTCGTCAGCGGCCAGGCAACCGCCTTCTCGTTCAACAACGCCTCGTCGTTCCGCGCGGGCGCGATCGACGCCGGCGCCGGCACGGTGAACCTCACCTCCAACACCGCCACGGTCGGGCAGCAGGCTGGCACCGGCATCACCGCCGGCACGCTGGTGGCGACATCGAACGGCGCGGGCGCGGCCAGCGCGGTGGTGCTGGACAGCACCACCAACAACGTCGCGACCATCCAGGGGTCGGTGGGCGGCGGCGTCTTCACCTATGTCGATGCCAATGCCGTCACCGCCAGCAGCATTGCCGGCGGCACGAACGTGGTCAGCATCACCTCGGACGCGGGCACGGTCACCGCCGGCAGCGGGCTGGCGGCGGGCGAGCTGCGCCTGACCGGGCAGACCGGGGTGGCGCAGACCGCCGCGATCAGTGTCGGCACCGTGGTCGCAACCTCGGCCGCCGGCAGCGTCACGCTGGAAAATGCCGGCAACACCATCACCACCATCTCCGGCGGCGCCGGCGCGGGCCAAAGCTTCTCGGTGCGCGACAGCAACGCGCTGGCGGTGGGTGCGGTCAGCGTCGGCAACAACGGCACCATGCGCTTCCAGGCAGGCGCGGGTTCGACGCTTGCCATCAACGGCACGCTGTCGGCACCTGGCACCACCAGCAGCGCCACCTTCATCGCCGATGCGATCAGCGCGACCGGCGGCTTCGGCGCCGACCGCGCGGCCAGCAGCGTGATCCGCCCGGTCAGCGCCGGCACCGCGATCAACATCGGCAGCGGTGCCACCGGCGGTCTTGCCATCAGCCAGGGCGTGGCGGATGCCCTGGCGCCGGCGATCGGCGGCACCTTCCGCATCGGCTCGCTCGGCACCGGCGGCGAAGCGGCGGCCGGCCAGATCACCATCACCGGCCTGAACGTCGATCAGCGCACGCTGGAACTGCGGACCACCTCGGGGCTGGCCAACGCGATCACGCAGACCGGCGGGCTCAGCGCCCAGGCGCTGGTGGCGACCGCGCCGAACGGCGGCGTGCGGCTGCTGGATCCCAACAGCGACAACCAGGTGGGAAGCTTCAGCGCCACCGCCGGGCTGTCGGGCGTGAGCCTCATCAACGCCGTCGGCTTCCAGGTCGATGGCATCAGCACCACTGGCGACGTGAGCCTGCGCGCGCGCACGCAAAGCATCACCCAGGGCACCGGCGTCGGTGCTGCGATCGGCGGCGGCGCGCAGACCGTGACCGCGATCGCCAATGCTGGCAGCGTGGCGCTGACCAACAGCGCCAACAGCGCCACCGACGTGACCGGCAGCGCCGGTGGCGGCAGCTTCGCCTATACCGATGCGAATGCGCTGACGCTGCTGACCGTCAGTGCCACCGGCAACACCACGATCATCGCCGGCGGCGACCTGACACTGCCCGGCTTCACCACGGTCAGCGCCGGCGCCGGCCAGCGGCTGCAGTTGCAATCGGGGGGCGAGCTGTTCATCGCACCCTTCACCCAGTTCACGGTGGATGGCGGCACCGCGGTGTTCGCGGCCGACACGATCACGGGCGGCACCGGCGCGTCGTTCTTCACCGGCAGCATCGCCGCGTCGGAAATCCGCACCGGCACGGCCGGGCGCGGCATTGCGCTGGGCAGCGGCAACACGGCCACGCAGCTGGTGCTGGACAACAACGTGCTGGGCAGCCTGGCGCCGCTGGGCGGCGCCGGCACGCTGCGTATCGGCGCCACCGGCCAGGTCGCGGGCGAGGTCGCCAGCGGCGCGGTGGTGGTCAACAGCGCGAGCCTGGGCAACACCACCGTGGTGCTGGAAAGCGGCGCCAACGGCACTGCGATCAGCCAGAGCAGTTCGATCATCGCCGCCAACCTGGCAGCACTTGCGCCGAATGGCGGCGTGGTGCTGACGAACAGCGGCAACAATGTCGGCGGGTCGGTCGCCGGCCAGGCCGGCGCGGGTGGTTTCGCGTTCAGCAATGTCGGCACGATCAATGTCGGCACCGTGGCGGGTACGGCCGGCATCAACGCCACCGGCAGCGGCGACGTCGCGCTGACCGTCACCAGCCTGATCGGCAACATCACGCAGTCGGCACCGATCGGCGCCGACACGCTGACCGTGAATGCCAACGGCATCAACAGCACGATCACGCTGACCAACACCGGCAATGCGGTGAACACGCTGGTCGGGCAAAGCACCTCTTCGCTGAGCTACGTTGACAGCAACGGGCTCAACACCGGCGCCATCACCACCTTCAGCGGCGGCGTGACCCTGACCGCGTCCGGCACGCTTGGCATCAACGGCACGCTGAGCACGCCGGGCACCGCCACGCTCACCGGCACCAGCATCACCCAGGCCGCACCCATCCTGGCGAACAACCTGGTCGCCACCGGGTCGGCCGGCGATGTCGTGCTGACCAACGCCGGCAACAGCGTGAACGGCGTCGGCGGCGCGGCGCAGGGAGCATTCAGCTTCACCAACGCCAACGGCGTGGCCGTGGCCGGCATCAATGCCGGCAACGCCACGCTCACCGTGCTGAATGGCAACATCACCCAGACCGGCGCCATCACCACCAGCGGCACGCTGACGGCAAGCGCGGCCAATGGCGGCGTCACGCTCACCAACGGTGGCAACGAGAATACCGGGATCGCCGGCGTCGCCGGCGGCAATTTCAGCTATACCGATGCCACCGGCTTCGCGGTGAACGGCGTCAGCACTGCCGGCGGCACACTGACCCTGACCGCGACCACCGGCGCGATCACGCAAGGCGCGGGCGTGGGCAACCGCATCAACGCGTTCGGTCTTTCCGCCACCGCCCCCGGCGGCGTGGCGCTGGACAACGCCGCCAACACCGCAAGCTTCGTCAGCGCCGGCAGCACCGGCGGCAACGTCACCTATCGCGACGCCGACGGCTTCACGGTCGGCACCGTGAACGCCAACGGCACGGCCACGCTCTCGACGGTCGCGGGCAACATCAGCCAGTTCGGTGCGATCACCGCCGCCGCGCTGGACGCCAGCGCAGGCGGCAGCGTGGCGCTGACCAACAGCGGCAACAACGTCAATACGCTCAGCGGCGCGGCGGGCAGCGGCTTCAGCTACACCGATGCCAACGGCTTCGTTGTCAACGGGATCGCGGGCGGCGCCGGCAACATCACGCTCACGGCGCTTAGCGGCACGATCACCCAGGCCGCGGGCGCGGGTGGTGCGGTCACGGGGCTGGGGCTTGTCGCCAACGCCAACGGCGCCGGCGGGTCGGTGACGCTGACCAACGCGGCGAACAATGTGGTGTCGGTCGGCGGCACCACCGCGGGCGATTTCGCCTACACCGATGCCACCGGGTTCGCGGTCAGCGGCATCAACAACCTGACCGGCGCCGCCGGCACGGTCACGCTGCGTGCCGCCGCGGGGTCGATCACCCAGTCCGGCGCGATCAACGCGACGGCACTTGATGTCGCGGCGGCGGGCGGGTCGGTGACGCTGAACAATGCCGGCAACACCAATGGCACGGTGATCGGCTCGGCCGGCGGCGACTTCGCGTACACCGAGGCCAACGGCTTCATCGTGGGCGACATCACGGCCGGCGCCGGCAACACGGTGACGCTGGTGGCGACGAACGGCGCCATCACGCAAAGCGGCGCGCTGGTCGCGGGCACCGTGGTGGCGAACGCCACCGGCGCCGGCGGCGCGGTGACGCTGACCAACCCCGGCAATGATTTCGGCACGATCGGCGGCAGCGCCACCGGCGCCTTCAGCGTGGTGGACAGCAACGGCTTCGTGGTCAGCGGCATCACCAACACCGGCAGCGTCACGCTGCAGGCGCTGGCGGGCAGCATCACCCAGACCGGCGCGATCGGCGCGGGGTCGCTTGCCGCCACGGCAACCGGCGGCGCCGTGACGCTGGCCAATGCCGGCAACGAGGTGAATTCGCTGGGCGGTGGCGCGACCGGCGGCTTCACCTATACCGACGCCAGCGGCTTCACGGTGACCGGCATCAACGCCAATGCCAGCGCGGTGGCGCTGACCGCCACCGGGGGCGGCATCAGCCAGACCGGCGCGATCACCGGCGGCACGCTTGCGGCAAACGCCAATGGCGCCGGCGGCTTCGTGATCCTGCAGAATGCCGGCAACGAGGTCGCCGCCGTGGGCGGCAGCAGCGCCGGCAACTTCGCCTTTACCGATGCAACCGGCTTTGCGGTCAGCGGCATCGCCGCATCGACCGGCGTGGTCACCCTGGTCGCGACCGGCGGCGGCATCACCCAGACCGGCGCGATTAGCGCCGGCACGCTGTCGGCGACCGCGGGCGCGGGTGCGGTGACACTGACCAACGGGGCGAACGCGGCCGGCGCGGTGCTGGGCAGCAGCACCGGCGACTTCGCCTTCACCGGCGCGAACGGCGTGTCGGTCAGCAGCATCGCGGCCGGCGGCACCGTGACGCTCGAGGCCGTGGCCGGTGCCATCACCCAGACCGGCGCGATCAGCGGCACCGCGCTGCTGGCCACCGCGACCGGTGCCGGCGGCGTGGTGACGCTGAACGCGGCGAACAACGCCGGCACGGTCGGCGGCGCCAGCACGGGCGGCTTCGCCTATACCGGCCAGGGCGGCTTCACGGTCAGCGGCATCGCCGCCGGCGGCGCCGCCACGCTCACGTCGAATGCGGGCGGCATCGGGCAGACCGGCGCGATCACGGCGAACGGCCTGGTCGCGAGCGCCGGCGGCGGCGCGGTCGATCTGCAGAATGCGGGCAACGCGGTCGGCACGGTTTCCGGCAGCGGCGCCGGCTTCGCCTTCCAGGACAGCGGCCCGCTTGCCACCGGCGCGATCACCAGCAACGCCGGCGCGGTCACGCTGACCGCTGCCGGCCAGCTTTCCATCAACGGGCCGCTGACCGCTTCCGGCCAGGCCATCGCGCTCAGCGGTGCGGGCATCGACCAGGTCGCGCCGATCCTGGGCGCCTCGCTGTCGGCGGCCGCGACGGCACCGGCCGGCGCCGTGGTGCTGACCAATGCCGGCAACGACGTGGCGCTGCTGGGCGGGGCCGCCGGCGGCAGCTTCGCCTATACCGACGCGACCGGCGTGGCGGTCACCGGCATCGCCGCCGGTGGTGCGGTGACGCTGCAGGCAACCGGTGCCATCATCCAGACCGGCGCCATCACCGGCACGGCGCTGACCGCGACCGCGGGCGGTGCCGCCGGCGCGGTGACGCTGACCGACGGCGGCAACGATGTCGCCAGCATCGGCGGCGGTGCCACCGGCGCCTTCGCCTACACCGATGCCACGGGCTTCAGCGTCGCCGGCATCAATGCCGGCGGCACGGTGACGCTGACCGCCGCCAGCGGCGCCATCACCCAGACCGGCGCGATCGCCGCCGCGGCGCTGTCGGCCAACGCCACCGGCGCGGGCGGCGCCGTGGCCCTGACCAGCACCGCCAACAGCGTGGCCAGCCTGGGCGGCGGCGCAACGGGCGACTTCGCCTATACCAACAGCACGGCGCTTTCGATCAGCGGCATCGCCGCAGGCGGCAACGTGGCGCTGATTGCCGCGACCGGCGGCATCACCCAGACCGGCACGATCACCACGGGTCCTGCCGGCACCCTGTCGGTGACCGCCGACAACGGCGCGGTGGCACTGACCCTGGCCGGCAACGACGCGGGCACCATCACGGGCAGTGCCGGCACCGGCTTCCAGTATCGCGACGCCGGCGACCTCAACGCGGGCCAGGTCACCACCACCACCGGCGACATCAGCCTGGCCGCCGGCGGCAACCTGGCGCTGCTGGGCGACGTGACCGCGGCCACCGTGCGCCTGCAGGCGGGCGGCAACCTGACCCAGGCCGCCGGCAGCGGCATCACCGCCCAGGACCTGCTGGCCATCGGCGGCGGCACGGTCGATCTGTTCTCGGCGACCAACCGCGTCGGCACCTTCGCGGGCGGCGGCGACGTGGTGAACTTCCGCAATTCGGAAAGCCTGATCATCGGCGCGGTCGATGGCGATGCCACGGTGAACGGCGGCTCCACCCAGTTCGGCGTGATCGCCACCACCGCCGCACGCATCACCGTGGGCCAGGCGCCGGGGTCGCCCGCGCTGCTGAACCTCACGGTCGAGCAGCCGGTCGCGGCCGAGCGCATCCAGCTCACCATCGCCACCGGCGCGGGGCTGCTGCGCATCAACCCCAACACCCTGCGGGGCGCCGGCGGTGCCGGCACGCCCAGCGTGGTGGTGCTGGACGTGACCGGACGGCTGGAGCCAAACGCGCCCGACCTGGTGGCGCTGCCGACCTTCAGCGGCGTCGGCGACCGGCCGCCGAATGTGCCGATCCCGATCGTGCTGGGCACCAACGTGAATGCCGACATCGACCTTACGTCTCAGAACATGGCGGGCACGTCGCTGTACTTGCTGATGAACGGCGGCCAGGCGATCAACTCGGGCGGGTCGCTGAACGTGCGGGGCCTGGCGCTGTATCCCGGCACGCTGCCGACCACCACGGTGACCTTCACCGGCGTGACGGTGAACGGCCAGCCGGGGCAAAGTGCCGCGTCGCAGGGCCGTCTTGCGGTTGATCCGAACAGCCGCTTCCAGATCAACAACTGCCCGATCGGCACCGTTTCCTGCGTGATCCAGCCGCTGACCGTGCCCGGCGTGCCTAGCGTGGGCGAGGTGCCGCTGGGCGCGCCGGTCGGCGCCCGGCCCGACGAAGGCTCGATCAGCCTGGTCAATACCGGCAACGAGGATGCCGCCGAGGACGAAGAACGGCGCATTGCCGTGGGCCGTCCCGCCCGGCCGCAGGAGAGCGCACGATGACGCCGCTTCGCAGGCTGACAGCACTTCTGCCGCTGCTGCTTGCCGCCGGCTGCGCCGGGTCGGGCTCGGCGCCGACTGCCGGCCCGACCGCGGCCAGCGGCCCGGCCGGGCAGACCACGGCCGGCGAGGAGTGCGCCTGGCGCGCCGCCGGTCCCACCCAGGCCTCGACCTATGAGATCATCTGCGGCGCCTGGCGCGACCCGTCGGCGCGGGTCGCCACCGGTCCTGCGCTTGGCTCGGGTGCGGCGCTGACCCAGGCGGCCAGCAGCGGGCCGTGGCGCGACCAGCTGTCCACGCGCGCGATCTGCGACGCGCCCCAGCCCACGCGCATCCTGGGCGAGCAGGGCGTGGCGCTGCAGTGCCGGCGGCGCAACGGCGGCGTGCCGCACTATGCGGTGGCCGTCACGGTGGGCGAGCGCACCTACTATGCCGATGGCGTCGCCCCCGCCGTGCCGGCGATCGAGGCGACGATCGCGCAACTCGCGGGCCGCTCGGCCCCCACGGCCAGCAGCGCCGACCGGGCGGAACTTCTGGCAATGGCTGCGCGCGGCAATTTCGGCAGCGGCGATCTGGCGCGCTACCAGGCGCTGATGCGGGTCGGCGCCTACAACAACCTTGAGGAAAACTACACTGCGGCCGAGGACGCGTATCGCGATGCGCTGGCGCTGCACCAGCGCCTGTTCGGGCCCGAGAACGCCGAGCAGACCGATGCGCTGATGCACCTCGCCTTGCAGGTCAGCAGCCAGGGCCGGCGCGACGAGGCGGATGCGCTGTTCGCGCGCGCGACCCGGCTTTCCGCCGGGGTTGCCGACCCGTTGGTCAAGGCGCGGCTGGAGCACTACAAGGCGGCGCACTACGCGAATGTGCGCGACGTGGCCCGCGCCAAGGCCGAGATCGACGCGGCCGAGGCAGCCTACCTGGCCGCCGAGCCGCGGCTGTCGCCGGTGGCGGCGCGCGCCGAGCGCCCGGCCGGCAGCACGCTCACGCGCGTGTCGCGGCCCAACGATCCGCGCGGGGGGGCAAGCCTGGCCGACAGCGTGGCCGCGCTTGATCCAGCGATCCAGCTGGCGGCCTATGGGCTGGCCGATGTGTGGCGGCTGCGCGGGCTGATGGCGCAGCGCGCCGGTGACTGCGACACGGCGCGCAACTGGGCCACCCGGGCCGAGGCGCTGAACGAGGCCAGCGGCATCGACCCCGGCGGCGCCCGCTGGCGCGCGCGCAGGCTGGCGGCGCGCGCCTCTGCCTGCCAGTCGAACTTCACCCAGGCGGCCGCCGATGCCGGCACCGCGAGCCAAGGGCTGCGCGACGCGGTGGGCGAGAAGACCCCCACCGCGCGCGGCCTGATGGATGCGGGCGCCTACCTGGATGCGACCGATGCGAACGATCTGGCGCTGGTGCGCTTCCGCGACGGCGCCACCATCATGCGGGCGCGCCAGGCCAGCGCCACCACGGAAACCGTGTTTCCCTACCTGGATGCGATCGGCGAGGCGATCCGCCGCCGCCCATCGGATGCGCCCCGGCTGGCCGCGGAAATGTTCGAGGCGGCGCAGCTGATCGGCGGCGGCGCCACCCAGGCCTTCATCGCGCAGGCGGCAGTGCGGCTGGGTGCCGGCAACGAGCGCGTGCGCGACCTGCAGGAGGCGACGAACAAGCTTTCCGAGCTGTATGTGCGGCGCGACAGCGCCAGCGCCGCCGGTGCCACGCCCGAGGCGCTGGCGCGCATCGATGGCGAGATCGCGGCCCTGGAAGCCCAGCGCGGCGACGTGGAAGCGGCGGTGCAGGCAGCCCTGCCGAACTACAACCAGCTGGTTGCCGCCGCCTCGGCCTCGGCCGCGGACCTGACCAATGCGCTGCGGCCGGGCGAGGGGTTCCTGTCGATCGTGCTGGGCCCCACGCATGGCTGGGCGGTGCTGCTGCGCGACCGCCAGCCGGCCATGGCCTGGCGCGTCGCGCTGTCGCGCCGCCAGGCCGAGGAGCGGGTGGCGCAGCTGCGCCGCGGCATCGAGCCGACGGCCGATGGCCGGCTGCCCGATTTCGACCTGGCGCTCGCGCACCAGACGTTCCGCGACCTGATGGGTCCGGGGGCGGCGGCGCTGCGCGAGGTGAAGACGCTGACCGTCTCGGCCGGCGGCGCGCTGGCCAGCCTGCCGTTTGCCATGCTGCCGACCGCGCCGGTGCAGGGCAGCGGGGAAGCCGCGTACCGCGCCGCGCCCTGGCTGCTGCGCGACATGGCGCTGGCCTATGTGCCCAGCCCGCAAAGCTTCCTGACGCTGCGCAGGAATGCGCGCGCCTCTGCCGCACCCATGCCCTATGCCGGGTTCGGCGGCTTCGTGCCGCCGCCGCGTGATGCGGTGCGCCGCGCGCTGGCCGGTGCGGCCTGCGCGCGCGATGCCGATGCCATCACCGCGCTGGGGCCGCTGCCGCTTTCGGCGCCGGAAGTGCGGCTGGCGGGGCGCCGGCTGGGGGCGGACGCGCAGGTGCGGCTGGGTGGCGACTTCACCCGCGGCGCGGTGCTTCGGGGCAACCTCGATCGCTACCGCATCGTGCATTTCGCGGCGCACGCGCTGCTGCCGACGGAACTGGCCTGCCTGAACCAGCCGGCGATCATCGCCTCGGCATCCGGTGGCGACGCCAAGGCGTCGCTGATCACGGCGGCCGATGTGGTGGGCCTGCGGCTGGATGCCGACCTGGTGGTGCTGTCGGCCTGCAACACCGCGGGGCCGGACGGCAAGAGCGCCGGCGAGGCGTTCAGCGGCCTGGCGCGCGCCTTCTTCTTCGCCGGCACGCGCGGCCTGATCGCCACGCACTGGGCGGTGGCGGATGAAAGCACCGCGCTGCTCATGCTGAACACGGTGTTGGCCATTGGTGGCCCATCCGGCAGCCAGCCGGGCACGCGCACGCCGGGGCCGGAGGCGCTGCGCCAGCAGCAGCTCGACATCGTGACCAGTGCCGGGCAGGGCGAAACGCCCGCCCGCTGGGCGCACCCGTTCTACTGGGCGCCGTTCGTGTTCGCCGGCAGTGCGGCCGCCCGCTAGAGCCGTTTCACCGCAAGCGCGTGCGGCGAAACGGCTCTATGTCCTTCTGGTCGCGTTTTCCGAGACGTCAGGCGATTCCGCCTGACTTGAAAACGCTCTAAGCCCTGGCGGGTAACACGCCAGAAACCCTGTCTTTGTTGCGGCAGGGTGGCTGTGCCTGATAGTGTGGCGCCGTCATAAAGGGCCGAAACGTGGGCGGCCCAAGGGGTTAACCGTCATGCGCACAGCATTGATCCTTGCCGGCGGCCTGGCCGCCACGCTTCTGGTGCCGGTTCTGGCCTCGGCCCAGGGCGTCACCGACATGACCGGGCGGCGGGTCGGCCGCTGCGACATCGCGCGCGAGCTGGGCGGGCCGCTGCCCGTGGAATGCGGCGGGCGCGGCACCGGCACGGCGGAAGGCACGCGCGGGCGGCTGGTGATCCAGAACCCGACCGGCGCGGTGCCGCAGCAGGACCGCGCCGCCACCACCGCCGCGCCCAACGCCGGCAGCCAGGGCGCGGGCAGCCAGGGTGCCGGCAGCCAGGCTGGGGCAGCGCCGATCGAGCGCGCCACGCCGGGCCGCACCGTGGCGCTGACCGTGCTGTTCGAACTGGGCAGTGACAAGCTGACCGGCGGGGCCATGCAGCAGCTCGATGAACTGGCCGCCGTGATCAAGGCCAACCCCGCCGACCGCTTCGGCATCGAGGGCCATACCGATGCGCGCGGCGGCGACGAGCTGAACCAGGATCTGTCCGAACGCCGTGCCGCGGCCGCGATCGACTACCTGGTGAACCGGCACGGCATCGCCCGTGAACGGCTGGAAGCGCGCGGCTACGGGCGCGGCCGCCCGCTGGTGCCGGCCGATCCGTTCGATGGGCGGAACCGGCGCGTGCAGGTCACGATCATCGGTTCGTGACGCACGCGCAGTAATGGCGTCGCCGCAGGTTCTGGACGTCGCGGCGCTGCTGGCGCCGATCGAGGGTGACTCGCCCACCGGCATCGACCTGCGGGTGGCGAATGATGGCGCCGAATACTATCGGCTGCGCGACATCAGGGCCGAGGCGCGCGATGCGCAGCGCACCGCCGAAACCGGCGACGCGTCCGAACAGGGTGCCGCCGCGGTGCGTGCCAAGCAGGGCTGGCAGGACCTGGCCACCGCCTGCACCACGCTGCTGACCGGCACCAGCAAGGACCTGGAACTGGCCTGCTGGCTGATCGAGGCGACCATCCGCGAACACGGCTTCGCCGGCCTGCGCGACGGCTTCCAGGTCGCCACCGGCCTGGTCACCACCTTCTGGGACGGGCTTTATTCGATCGTCGATGAGGACGACGCCACCGCCAAGGGCCAGCCCGTGGCGTCGCTGAACGGCGTTGGCAGCGATGGCACGCTGCTGGCGCCGATGCGCCAGATCGCGATCACGCCCGATATCCACCCCGGGCCCTTTGCCTATTGGCAGGCCGATGCCGCGCTGAAGAAGCAGGACCTGACCGAGATCGAGGCCAATGCGCGCGAGGCCGACCGGAAATTCTATCCCGTGCTGCTGTCGGACATCGCGGGCGCCAAGACGGCGCTGACCGACCTGACCGAGGCGCTGCGCGAAAAGATGGGCAGCGCCAACATGCCGCCCACCACGCAGTTGCGCGGGGCGATGGACGAGATCGCCGAGATGGTGAAGCGGGTCGCAGGCCCCTTGGCCGAGGAGCCGGTGGAGGATGCCGCCGGCAGCGACGAAGCGGCCGACCAAGGCGCGGCGGCGGCCGGTGGCCGGCCTGGCACCGCGCGCCCCGGCAGCTTCGAGACCCGCGAGCAGGCCTTCGCCATGCTGCTGGCGGTGGCGAAATTCTTCCGCGACCGCGAGCCGCACAGCCCGCTGTCGTATACGCTGGAGGATGCGGTGCGCCGCGGCCGGCTGCCGCTGCCGGAACTGCTGGCCGAATTGCTGGGCGACGACGACACCCGCAACCGGCTGTTGATGAACGCCGGCATCAAGCCGCCCAAGCCGGACGAGGCCGGCGCGTCGGAATAGTCGGCGGGGACCGGTCGATCGTTGATCAGGCGTGGGGCGGTCAGCCGGGACGCGATCGCAGGCTTTACGTGCCTTCGCCTCGTGCCGTATTCTATGATACACAACGGCAATGACATACCGGGTCGCGGTTCGGGACGCGGCCGTAACGCCTTGTTGCACGCCTGGGCGGTCCCGGCGCGCACCACGACCCAACGGGAGGCCCCACCATGGCATCGGTTCAGGACAAGCTTGATCGCGTGCGCAAGCCGCGCGTGCACATCAAATACGAAGTCGAGACGGAAGGTGCGGCGATCGAGAAGGAACTGCCCTTCGTCGCCGGCGTGATGGGCGACTTCTCGGGCGACCCGACCACCAAGCTGCCGGAACTGCGCGATCGCAAGTTCGTGCAGATCGACCGCGACAATTTCAACCGCATCATGGAGCGCATGGCGCCGGGCCTGAACCTGCGCGTCAACAACACGCTGACCGAGGAAGGCGGCGAAATGGCGGTGAACCTCAAGTTCAACAGCATGGACGATTTCGAGCCCGCCAAGGTGATCGACCAGGTGCCGGCGCTGAAGAACCTGATGGATGCGCGCAACAAGCTGCGCGACCTGCTGGCCAAGGCCGACCGGTCGGAGGACCTGGAGCAGATGCTGGAGAAGATCCTCGGTGACGAGGCGGCGCTGAAGAAGCTGTCCGAGGAAATCAAGGCGAAGGAAGGCTGAGCATCATGGCCGACACGCAGAAGGAAGCCGCGGCCGCAGGCGGCGCCACGTTCGAGATGGACAGCCTGCTGGACGCCGCGATCGGCGCCACCAAGCAGACCGAACCCGAATACGCGCAGGACCTGCTGAAGACCCTGACCGAGCAGGCGATGGCCGGCACGGTGGTGTTCTCGAAGTCGCTGAATGCCACGCTGAAGAAGGCGATGGCGGCGATCGACGCGAAGATGAGCAAGCAGCTGGCCGCGGTGATGCACCACCCGCGCTTCCTGCAACTGGAAGGCTCCTGGCGCGGCCTTCGGCACCTGGTGTTCACGTCGGAAACCGGTCCGATGCTGAAGATCAAGGTCTTGAACATCACCAAGCGGCAGCTGCTGAACGACTTCAACAAGGCGGCCGAGTTCGACCAGAGCCTGCTGTTCAAGAAGATCTACGAGAACGAGTTCGGCACACCCGGCGGCGAGCCCTATGCCTCGCTGATCACCGACTACGAATTCACCAACCACCCGGACGATATCGACCTGCTGCGGGGCCTCGCCGGCGTCGGTGCGGCGGCCTTCGCGCCGGTGCTGACCAACGCGCATCCGTCGCTGTTCGAGCTGCAGGACTATCGCCAGCTGCCCGGCGTACGCGACCTCTCCATGGTGTTCGAGGGGCCGAAATACACCAAGTGGCGGTCGTTGCGTGACAGCGAGGACAGCCGCTTCCTGGTGCTGACCATGCCGCGCAGCCTGGCTCGCCTGCCCTACGGCGCGGCGACCTCGCCTGTCGAAGCCTTCGACTACGAGGAAGGCGAGCCTGGCAAGGCGATGGAGCACGAGCAGTATTGCTGGATGAACAGCGCCTTCGTCATGGGCACCAAGCTGACCGACGCCTTCGCCAAATACCAGTGGTGCACCGCGATCCGCGGCGCCGAGGGCGGCGGCAAGGTGGAGAACCTGCCCACCCACGTGTTCACGTCCGACGATGGCGACACCGACAGCAAGTGCCCGACCGAAATCGGCATCACCGACCGGCGCGAGGCGGAGCTTTCCAAGCTGGGCTTCCTGCCGCTGTGCCACTACAAGAACACCGACTATGCCGTGTTCTTCGGTGCGCAGACGGTGCAGAAGCCGAAGAAATACGACCGGCCCGAAGCCTCGGCCAACGCGGAAATCTCGGCTCGGCTGCCGTACATCATGGCCAGCAGCCGCTTCGCGCACTACCTGAAGATCATGGCGCGCGACAAGATCGGCTCGTTCATGGAGGTCGAGGATTGCGCCAAGTGGCTCAATCGCTGGATCCAGAACTACGTGAACGCCAATCCGGATGCCGGCCAGGAAACCAAGGCCAAGTATCCGCTGCGCGAGGCCCAGATCACGGTGCAGGAAATCCCGGGCCGGCCGGGCAGCTACCACGCGGTGGCGCATCTCAGGCCCTGGCTGCAGATGGAGGAACTGACGACATCGCTGCGCATGGTCGCGCGCATCCCGCAGAAGAGCTGATCGGCGGGAGAGGGTAACCGGGAGGCGTCGCCGTGCCGGACGCTTCCGGCGCGGCGGCGCCGGTTCTGCGCTCGCATAACGCGCGGGCGCGGCTTGGCGCCGCCGTGGCCATCGCGCGGATCGACGCGATGCTCAACCGCCAGGTCGATGCCATCATCCACCATCCGCGCTTCCAGCGGCTGGAGGCAACTTGGCGGGGCCTGGCCTGGCTGGTTGACCGCATCGACGGCATGCGCGGCATCAAGCTGCGGGTGCTCAATCTCTCGTGGAACGAGCTGGTGCGCGATCTGGAACGCGCCGCGGAATTCGACCAGAGCCAGGCCTTCCAGCGCATCTACACCGACGAGTTCGACATGCCGGGCGGCGAGCCGTACGGCATCATCGTGGCCGACTACGAGGTCACGGCAAGCCCGCGCGACGTGGCGGCGTTACGCTCGATCGCCGACGTCGCAGCCGCCGCCTTCACGCCGATCATCTTTGCCGCAGCACCAAAGCTGTTCGGGCTTGATACCTTCGCCGGCCTGTCCGCCAATCTCGACCTGACCGCGCTGTTCCAGGGGCCGGAATACACCGCCTGGCGCTCGTTGCGGGGGCGTGAGGATACCCGCTTCCTGGGCATCACGCTGCCGCGCGTGCTGCTGCGCCTGCCGCGCCGGGCCGATGGCTCGCGCCGCGACAATTTCCTGTACGAGGAGGACGCAACCCAGGGCGATGGCGCGGCCTGGCTGTGGGGCCATGCGGGCCTGGCCTTCGCCGCCGCCGCCATCCGCAGCTATGGCCAGTGGGGGTGGTTCGCCGACCTGCGCGGCGTGCGCACCGATGCCGATGGCGCCGGCCTGATCGAGACCCTGCCGGCCCCCTGGTTCATGACCGACCGGCCCGGCATTGCCGGCCGGCTGTGCCTGGAAGTGGCGCTTTCGGAACGCCACGAACGCGAACTGGCCGACCTGGGCTTCGTGCCGGCGCATCCGCCGCGGCTGGCGCATGGCGTGGTGTTCCACAGCAATCAAAGCGTGAACCGGCCGCAGAATTACGATCGGGCAGTCGCGCGCGCCAACGCAAAACTCTCGGCGATGCTGCAGCACGCGATGTGCGCGGCCCGCTTCGCGCACTACGTGAAGGTGATGGTGCGCGACAAGATCGGCAGCTTCACCACCGCCGAGCGGATCGAAACCGGCCTCAATACCTGGCTGATGGGCTACACCATGAACAACGATTCCGCCCCGCTTGCGTCCAAGGCGAAATACCCGCTGCGCGAAGCCCGCGCCGAGGTGCGGGAATTGCCCGGCAAGCCCGGCGTGTTCAACGCCACCGTGCACCTGGAACCGCAATTCCAGCTCGATGAAGTCTCCACCGTGTTCCGCCTGGTCACCACCGTGGCGCCCAACCGGGCCGCCTGATCCCCCGCCTTGAAGACCACGCCTTGAAGACCACGCCTTGCAGCTCCGCAACGAAAGGCTCCCCATGGCAGAAGATCCCCGCGCCGCACTCAGCCGCAACGACATCGATGGCGCCATCGCGGCCCAGACCGATGTGGTGCGCAACAAGCCGGCCGACGCCCAGGCGCGCGCGCTGCTGGCCGAGCTGTTCTGCCTGGCCGGCCAGTGGGAAAAGGCCGACCGACAGCTCGACCTGATCGCCACGCAGCATGTGGAGCTCGCCGTCGGCGTGGCGCTGTTCCGCCAGCTGATCCGGGGTGCCATCGCGCGCGAGGAGGTGTTTGCCAAGGGTGCCGTGCCCGAGATGATCGGCGGCGCCACCGAGCCGTTGCAGGCCGCCCTTGCCGCGTTGCTCGACCTGCGCGACGGCAACGCCGAGACCGCATCGGCCACGCTGAAGGCGGCCGAGGCCAAGCGCGTGGCCCTGTCCGGCACCTGCGACGACAAGCCCTTCACCGACCTGCGGGACGGCGATGATCTCACCGCCGGCGTGCTGGAGGTGATCAGCAGCACCGGCAAGTATTTCTGGGTGCCGCTCGACCGCCTGACCGCGCTCAGTATCGAGAAGCCGAAATCCATCCGCGAGCGCATCTGGCGCCAGGCCACCATCGAGGTGCGCGAAGGCCCGGACGGCGTGGTCTATCTGCCCGCGCTCTATCCCGTGCTGCCGACCGACACGGTTGGCCCCGATGTGCGGCTGGGGCGGCTGACCGACTGGGTCGAACTGCCGGGCGGCGCCATGCGCGGCGTGGGCCTGCGCACCTTCCTGGTCGGCGACGAAGGCGCCAGCATCGACGAGATCACCACGCTGGAGGTCAATGCGTGATGCCTGATCCAAGCGACCCATGAACACCACCCCCCGCGAACCCGTCCAGGTCTCGGTCCTGGACCGGCTGCTGGACGACGCGCCGGGCGAATCCCGCGAAGCGCCGCTGAGCCGCAGCGGCGCGCTCGCGGCACTCCGCAGTTCCGTGCGCCGCGACCTGGAGGCGCTGCTGAACAGCCGCCGCCGCCCGCGCAGCACGCCGCGTGCACTGAGCGAGGTCGATGGCAGCGTGGTCGGCTACGGGCTGCCGGATTTTGTCGCCATCTCGGCCGAGGGCGGCGAGTGGCGCGAACGGCTGCGCAAGGCGCTGGAGGACACCATCAAGAAGCACGAGCCGCGCTTCCTCAGCGTCAAGGTGGTGATGTTGCGCGAAGGCGAAGGCATCGACCGGTCCATCCGTTTCCGCATCGACGCGCTGCTGCAGGCCGACCCCGCGCCCGAGGCGCTGAGCTTCGATTCCAGGCTTGAACCCGCCATGCGCCTGATGCACGTGCAGGAACGGTAGAAGGCCAGCACCGCCAATGGACGACCTGCTGCCGCACTACAACCGCGAACTGGAATTCCTGCGCCGCCAGGCGGGCGACTTCGCCGCCCAGTTCCCCAAGGTCGCCGGCCGGCTGCGCCTGTCGTCGGAAACCGCCGAGGATCCGCATGTCGAGCGCATGATCGAGGCGGTGGCGCTGCTGAACGCCCGCATCCGCCTCAAGCTCGAGGACGAGTTCCCCGAGATCGTCGAGGCGGTGCTGAACGCGCTTTATCCGCACTACCTCGCCCCCATCCCCAGCATGGGCATCGTGCAGTTGCGGGCGGCGGCCGACATGCCGGGCCCCCACACCATCGCCCGCGGCGCCGGCATCGAGACCGAACCCGTGGGCGGCGAGACCTGCCGCTTCCGCACCGCCGCTGCCACCACGCTGTGGCCGATCGCAGTACAGACCGCCACGCTGGCCGCGCGCCCCTTCCGCGCGCCCATGGCGCCGCAGGTCGCGGGGGCTGCCGCGGTGCTGCACCTGAAGCTGCGCGCCACCGGCGATGGCGCCAGCTTCGCGCAGCTGCAGCCCGACAGCCTGCGCTTCTTCCTGCCCGGCCCCAGCAACCGCAGCCTGCCGCTTTCGGGCCTGGTGCTGAACCGCCTGGTGGGCGCGGCCGTGGCCTGCGGCGCGGATGATCCGCACGCCGTGTTCCTGCCGCCCACCGCGGTCACGCCCTGCGGCTTCGCGCCCGACGAAGCACTGCTGCCCTGGCCCGCGCGCAGCATCGTCTCGTACCGCTGGCTCACCGAATTCTTCGCCTTCCCCGACCGCTACCTGTTCTTCCAGGTCGCGGGCCTGGCCGCGCGCGCCATGCTGGGGGGCCCGAAGCACGCGGCCGGGTCCGAGCTCGACCTGTTCCTGTATCTGTCGGAAACCGATCGCGACCTGGAACGCGCGGTCGATGCCACCAGCTTCGCGCTGGGTGCTACGCCGGTGGTGAACCTGTTCGCGCAGACCGCCGACCCGTTCCGGCTGTCGCAGGAGAAGCTGGAATACCGCGTCAGCCCCGATGCGCGCCGCCCCGATGCGCTGGAGATCTTCTCCATCGAGCAGGTCACGGCGGTGTCGCCCGATGGCCGCGAAACGCGCAGCTTCGCACCCTTCTTCGGCATGAACCACGGCACCGAGCAGGGCGGGCGCTACTGGTCCGCCGCGCGCCGCCCATCGGCCGTGGCGCGCGACCGCGGCACGGAAGTGTTCCTGTCCTTCGTCGATCGCGACAGCCAGCCGGCAGCACCCGCCGACTGGACCGCGATGGCCGAGACGCTGTGCTGCAACCGCGACCTGCCGGCGCGCCTGCCGTTCGGCGGCGGCCATCCGCGGCTGATGCTGACCGAACCGGCCGCCCAGGTGCGCGAGCTGGTGGCGCTGACCGCCTTCACCCCCACGCGCCGCCCACCCACCGGGGCGGCCAGGCTGTGGCGGCTGCTGAGCCACCTCAACCTCAATCACCTGGCGATCAGCGGTGGGCCTGAGGGCGCGCAGAGTTTCCGCGAGGTGCTGCGCCTTTATGACCTGGCGGAGGCACCGGAAACCCGCGCCATGATCGATGCCGTGACCGCGCTCGATTGCCGCCGCGGCGTGGCGCGGGTCGCCACGCCGCTGGGTGCCGCCGTGGCGCACGGCACCGAGATCGGCCTCACGCTCGATCCCGCCGGCTTCCCCGCCGGCGGCGCGCTGCAGTTCGGCATGGTGATGGAGCGCGTGTTCGCGCTGTTCGCCGCGATCAACGCCTATACGCGCCTGACCGTGAAGCAGGAGGGCCGCAGCGGCACGCTGCGCTCATGGACAGCCCGCGTCGGCCTGCGCCCGCTGCTGTAGCGGCCCCCCCCGTGATCGAGGCGCTGCGGGCCGCGCCCCAGCGCTTCGATCCGGTGGCAGCACTGCTGCTGCTGGAGCGGCATGGCGCGAACGAGGCCGCGCGCGGCCGCGCCACCGGGGCGCGCGTGGGCGAACACGCGCAGCCGCGCGACGAGGCGGTGCATTTCGCCGCCTCTCCCCGGCTTGGCTTCCAGCCGACCGAGCTGGTGCGCTTCGACGAGCCGGCCGGCCGCCCGCCCCGCATGACCGTGGCCTTCATGGGCCTGGCCGGCGCCACCGGCACGCTGCCGCAGCACTATGCCGAGACCGTGCTGGCGCGGCTGCGCGACCGTGATCCCACCCTGGCGAGCTTCCTTGACCTGTTCAACCACCGCGCCGTCAGCCTGTTCATGCGCGCCTGGGAGAAATACCGCCTGGGCGTGCAGCAGGCCGGTGCCGCACCCGGGCGCACGGTGAATGATGGCGTGGCCGGCTTCCTGGACGCGCTGGCCGGCTTCGGCACCGACGGCCTTTCCGGCCGGCTTGATGCGCCGCACGAGCACCTGCGCTTCTATGCCGGGTACCTCGCTTCGCCCGCGCATCGCCCCGCGGTGGCGCTGGAGACGATGCTGTCGGAAATCCTGGGCGAGCAGGTCTCGATCGACACCATGCTGCCGCGCCGCGAGGTGCTGGCCGAGCACGAGCGCACCACGCTGTCGCCCGGCGGCTTCGCCCGGCTGGGCGACGAGGCGCTGCTGGGTGCCTCAGTGGTGCGGGTGGATGGCGCGTTCCGGCTACGCATGGGCCCGATGAGCTACCCCCGCTTCCAGCAGTTGATGCCCGACGGAAAACTGCTGCCGCAGCTGATGCAGCTGGCGCGGCTGTATGCCGGGCCGGGCTTCTATTTCGACGTGCGCCTGACGCTCCGGCGCGAGGACGTGCCGCCCACGCGGCTGGGCGGCGGCGCCGGGTCACGGCTTGGCTGGAACACCTGGATGCTGAGCGACGGCGCCGACAGCGACCGCGACGAAGCGACGTTCAGCTGCTTCCTGTTCGTGTAGGCGGCGCGCCTGGTCCACCTTCAGCCCGCCATACTCATATCAGCTGTCAATTGCATTGACCGCTGATATCGGGTCTTTTTTGCCCTCAGGCGCCGGGCGCCGCCTCCGGCGGCGTGGGCATCGCCGCACCCGCGGCGGGCGCCTTCGGCGCCGCGGCACGAGTCAAAGCCTCGTGCCGTTGGTATCAGCGCGCCAGCGGTAGAAGGCCGCCGCTGACACCCCGAGCCGCCAGCACATCGCCGTCACCGTCCGGCCCTGCGCCAATTCCACCTCGGCCGGCCGCAGCAGACCGATGATCTGCTCCGCCGTGTGACGCTTCCTCGGGATCAATGCCACCTTCCAAGGAGGCCAACTCTCTCATTCCAGGTGAATCCCAGACAGGGGGGAAGGTCAGCCAGCGGGCCGCGACGACGAAGATGAGCCTTTCGTGCCGCGCGCCGCGTTCCGAAGGTGGCCATGGTGGCGCGCATGTCCGTTTGGGGTCGATTGCAGCGAGAACCTCTGGCAGTCGCGGTTTCGGCGCTTTGCCATGTGCTCGACCGGCACCCGCCTGTCCGCTCTCCGGCAATCACCGGCGTTCCGTTGCGCGCCCATTCCGGCAGTTGGGCGATGGTCAAGCCATGGGCCAAAGTGGCCGATCGTGCAGCCTTTGCCTCCGGCGTTTGAGCCAAGCTTCAAGAGCGTCGGCGGGCTTGGCCATCACCCAATGGGCAGCGCAGCAGGGGAGCCTTTGCGAAGGCCTGCCGATCGCGCCCACTCGTCGAGCCCAACGGCGTGACGGACAGGCCCGCCAACGACGTTGGTTCGCCGGTCGCCGCGCTTCGATCGTCAGCGCGCCGCCGCCATCGCGCCTTGCGCTGCGCGCTCAATCACGTCGGCCACCGCGCGGGGCTGGGTGAGGAACACGACGTGGCTGCCCGGCACCTCGGTGGTCGTGGCGCCAATGCGGCGCGCGGTACGGCGCAGGAGTTCGGGCGCGATGGCGCCGTCCTCGGTCGCGACGACATACCAGCTCGGGCGGGAGCGCCAAGCGGCGACCGTCACCCGGGCCTCCAGCGCGCGCATCGCGACGGGGACCTGGGAGGCGCGGAGGAAGGCCGCGTCGGCCTCGGTGGCATCACCGGCGAAGCCCGCGCGGAAGGTGTCGGAGCGGAGGAAGGCGAAGCCGTCGGGCTGCACGTCGGGCTGGAAGTTTGGCGGCGGCGGCACCTCGGCATACTGGTCGAGCGTCGACTGCCCGATTTCGGGCGCGAAGGCCGCGACGTAGACGAGGGCGGCGACGTTCGGGGCGGTGCCTACCTCGGTGATCACGCTGCCACCGTAGGAGTGACCGACGAGGATCGTCGGGCCGTCCTGGCGAGCGAGCACGCGGCGCGTCGCTGCTACGTCGTCCTCGAACGAGGTCAGCGGGTTCTGCACGATGCTGATCCGGTAGCCGCGGGCGGTCAGCTCGTCATGCACGCCGCGCCAGCCGGAGCCGTCGGCGAAGGCGCCGTGCACGAGCACGACGTTCCTGATCTCCTGCGCCGCGGCGGGGCCGGCGAGCGCCGCCGTGACGGCCGCGGCGGCGGCGATGGATTTAAGAGTGCTGGTCATGGTTATCTCCTGTGTTGATGTGCGAGAGCGATGCTCTCGAATGCGCGCTTGAAGCGCCCGTCAGGCCGTGCCGACAGTGATCGTGCGCGTAGACTGAGGGTGAGTCGGAAGGCGCGCGCCGGGCCCTCCGAAAAGCGCTGATCCACAGCGAAGTCGCGGGCGGAAAATGTCAGCCGAACAGGTTCGCGATCAGGAGGGTGTCCGCATACTCCTTGACCTCGATGATCTTGCCCTGCCGAAGGGTGAAGAGCATGTGGTACTGGTTCTCATAGACCCTGCCGTCCTTCAGATCGGCATGGGAGCGGATTTCGGCCGCGACCTTGTCCCCCTCGGCGACCATGCCGATGACGCGCATTTCGAGGCCGTTTTTCATATGCCCGAACAGATTGCCCCAGATGCGCTCCATATCGGCCTTCGACTTGGCTCCTGCACCCGGGAACAGATGAGGTTTGCCGACAATCCACCATGTCGCATCGTCGCTCATGGCGTCCAGCAGGTCGGCCACGGCCGCGTTGTCGAAGTGAGTGCAGAAATCTCGCACCGTCTGCTTGTTGTCTTGCGTGTTCATATTTACGTCTTCTTTATCGTCATGAGTTGCGGGAGCCCGCGTCAACGAGCTTTGTGCGAGCCGGTGTCCGCCTCAACTTCCGAATTCCCGCTTCTCTCCCCGCCATTTGGTCGCAATCAGGAATTGCTCCCAGTTCAGGGAGGCCGCGTTTCGGCGGCGGCTCCATTCGAGGTCGCGGTCCTTGGCGAAGTACCCGTACTCGACCGAGTATTCGACCATGTCGACGAGTTCCTGGACCAGATGCTCGTTGGCGGCGAAATCGGGGAAATAGCGCAGCAGGCCCTCGCGGCCGTAGGCGTTGCGGTATTCGGCCTCGATGCCAGTCACGCGCTGGAAGGTCTCCACCATCTCGCGTGGCGAGATGACATCGCCAACAAGCGGCAGCGTTTTGCCCTCGAACATTTCCGGGTTGGAGAAAATGTCCAGTACCGCAGGCCCTGTTGCCGTAACCGGATCGACAAAGGGTGCGCGGAAATCCTCGGGCAGGTAGATCGGCATGAGCAGCTTGCCGCGCTCCACACGCGGGACGTAGTACTCGAGAAAGTTGGTATAGAAGTACGCCAGCATGACGAAGGAATACGGGACCCCGAGGTTTCGGATATGGTCGGCCACGCGCGCCTTGGTAGTGAAGTGCGGGACGTGCTTCTTACCGTCTGTGATCTGCTCGACGTTCTCGAGCGTGCTGAAGACGATGTGGCCGACACCGGCCTCGACCGCCGCGTCGGCGAGCTGCCTGCCCAGCACGAACTCGGAATCGTCCAGCGGATCCATCTGCGGCGTCATCAGGAAGACGCCGTGGGAACCGGCGAGGGCAGCGACGAGCTCCTCGCGGTGGTGCAGGCCCGCCGGGACCGTCGCGATGTCGGCGCCCAGCAGTTCCAGGCTGCGCGCCTCTTTCGAGGCCCGGTTGCGCGTGATGGCTCGGACGCGAAAGCGTTCGCTTTGCAGGAGCGTGGTGGCGACGCTGCGCCCCTGTTTGCTGGTCGCGCCGTAGACCGAAATGAGCGGCTTGTTGTTCGTGGTCATGGTCGGAGCCCGAACCTTTCTGGCTGGATCAGTCAGGATTGCGGCGGCCCGCTCTCCCTTTACACAGCCCAGATAGGCGCCTACCTATCGTTCTCGGAGTACGCACAAAGCGAGCATGTAGTATCATGAATGACAGTGTCATCGTCCGCCGCAAGCGCCGCACCGCGGAGCGAACAGGCTGCGCGGTCGAAGCGACCCTGTCCGTCATCGGCGGTGTCTGGAAGCCGGTGATCCTGTTTCACCTGCTGGACGGCAAGCTGCGCTTCAACGCGCTCTGCCGGCTGGTGCCTGGCGCGACGCCGCGCATCATGACGTTGCAGCTGAGGGAACTGGAGGCCGACGGCATCATCCTGCGAACCGTCTTTCCCGAGGTACCGCCCAAGGTGGAATACGAGCTTACCGAGCTGGGCCGTTCCCTGGCACCGATCTTGACCAGCATGTGCCTTTGGGGTGAGCGCCTGCAGGAGGCGGACGCCATCGCATCTTCGAGCGAAGCGCCATCGACGACTGCGAAGGCCGGAGCCCAAAACGGCCGCGTGACCGTCGGCTGAAAGGCCAGAGCATCGTCCTGCTGCATTTGGTGAGCAGTTGAACGCTCGGGCTATGCCCAGAAGGTTCCGACCGTCTGAAGCACTTGCCTGACATTCGCGTCCGCTTTGCCGCGCGGCGTCGCCGGAGGCGGACAGGCCTCTTTCGGCCCCCTCCAGACGTTGCGGCTTCTCGACCCGTGATCCCGCGGCCAACATGCCGGCCAACTTGGACGGGCAAGCGTTAGGTGCGTGGACTTTCACTGCGGCTAGAGCATTTTCCGATCAGGCGGGGTCATAGCCGGCGGCGGAGAAGTAGTTGGCGCATTCGGTTGGATTGAAGGTGTTGATGATGTCGCCGATGGCAGACCAGAGGCCGTTGATGGTTCGCGCGGCTGTTTTGCGGAGCATGGCCTTGAGCTTGGCGAAGGCGTTCTCGATTGGATTGAAGTCGGGGCTGTAGGGCGGCAGGTAGAGCAGGCTCGCGCCGGCCGCCTCGATGGCGGCGCGGATGCCGGGCCGCTTGTGGCTGCCGAGGTTGTCCATGACGACGATGTCGCCGGGCCGCAGGTCCGGGACCAGCACCTGATCGACATAGGCCTGGAAGGCGAGACCGTTGATCGGACCGTCGAGCACCATGGGTGCTACCATGCCGCTGTTGCGTAGGCCCGCGACGAAGGTCGTGGTCTTCCAGTGACCGTGCGGGATGGCGGCGCGCAGCCGTTCGCCGCGTGGTGCCCGGCCGCGGGTGCGGGCCATGTTGGTCGAGGCCCAGGTCTCATCGATGAACACCAGGCGGTCGGGATCGAGGTCCAACTGTCCCTCGAACCACTCCCCGCGCCGCGTCAGGATGTCGAGGCGTTGCTGCTCCGCTGCGTGCGCCGACTTTTTTTCAGCGTGATCCGCCGTCGCGCGAAGAAGCGCCACAAGGTAGCAACGCCGACCGGCACGCCGGCCTCGGCCAGTTCCGCGCGCATCTCGCTCAAGGTGATGTCCGGTGTCCGTTCCAGCAGCCGAAGGATCAGCGGCGCGTGGCTCTCGATCCGCCCCGAGCGGCGATCCCCGCCGAGTGGCCCCGGCGCCACCGATCCCACCGCTCGCTTCAACGACGCCCAGCGAATGGCGCTCGAGATGCCGACGCCGAAGCGCGATGCCGCCGCCCGGCATGAGGATCCGGCCTCGATCGCCGCCACAACCCGCTCGCGAAGATCCACCGACAACGCCTTCGACATGCCTGCCGGCCTCCCCTCCGACAGCAAGCTTGAATCAGATCGCCTCCGCGTCGCGGAAGCGCTTTCGCGATTCAGTCAGCTCGGAGGACGCTCTAGAACGCGACGTGACGATCTTGACCTGCCCCCGATTACAGATCCACGAGCTATAAGGGACTTGGCCCATGTCCTGGCTTGGCCGTCTGGCCCTGCCGGAGCGGAGCGTAGGCGGCCATGGCGCGCATCGCGCGGCCAGATGGGCTTCGGGATTCTTCGCAGCTGCCGGACGACCCTGACACGCCCCTGGAGAGCTTGACGCACATCTCAAATGAATTTATACCTATGACATCAACTACCCCAGTTGCGCCCGCCGCCCCGCCCACCCCAGGCCAAAAAACCAAAAAAGCCGGTCCACCCAGTGAACCGTCGGTTCATTTGCCACGTTTGCCACAATTGAATCGCGTCAGCGGTCGGTCAGCCGGAATTCGATGCGGCGATTGCGGGTGCGGGCGGCGGCGGTGTCGGCCTGGTCCACCGGCTGGAACTCGCCGAAGCCGGTGGCGGCCAGGCGCTCGGGCGGGATGCCGAAGGCGATCAGCAGCCGCACCACGGTGACCGCGCGGGCGGCGGAAAGCTCCCAGTTGGTGGCGAAGAAACCGCCGCCGCGGATCGGCGAGTTGTCGGCGTGGCCATCGACGCGAAGGATCCACGGCACGCCCTGCGGGATCGCCGCGGTGATCTCGCGCAGTTGCACCGCCAGCTCGCGGATGCGCTCGGCGCCCTCCGCCTGGAGTTCCGAGGAGCCGATGGCGAACAGCACCTCGGACTGAATGACGAAGCGGTCGCCGACGATGGTGATGCCGGGGCGCGTGCCCAGCGCATCGCGCAGGCGCCCGAAGAAGTCGCTGCGGTAGCGTTGCAGTTCCTCCACCCGCGCGGCCAGCGCGGTGTTGAGGCGCGCACCCAGGTTGGCGATCTGCGCGTCGCGGTCGCGCGTGCCGGCCTCGGCAGCCTGCAGCGCGGCGCCAAGGGCTGCAAGCTGGGCGCGGATCTCGTTCAGCTGGCGGTTCAGCAGCGCCACCTGGGCGCGCGCGGATTCGCCCAGGCCCTGCTCCTGCGCCAGCTGCGCCTCGACCGCGGCGCGGCGTTCGGCCTCGGTCAGCGTGCGGGCGGCGGCGTCGCGGGCCTGGCGTTCCAGCTCGTCGCGCAGCGCCGTGAGCGCCCGCATCTGGTCCTGCAGGCGGGCCAGGTCGGACAGCCTGGCCTGGATCGTTTCGCGCCCCACCGTCACCTCGCGGTCGAGCGCGGCGTTGGCCTGCTCCAGCCCGCGGGCGCGGGCCTGGGCGGCGGCAATGGCCTGGCGGGCGGCCTCCAGCTCGGCGGCGGCGCGCTGCAACTCGCTGGCCTGGGCGGTTCGTTGCGCTTGCGTCGCGGTCAGGTCGGCGCGCGTGGCCGCCAGGTCGCGCGCGGCCTGGGCCAGCGCGGTGTCGCCCGCCTCGATCCGGCGGCGGGCTTCGGCAAGCTCGCGGGCGGCGCGCTCAATGTCGGTGCCCTGGGCTTCGCTGCGCGACTGGGTCTCGGCCAGCAATGCTTCCAGGCGGCGGATGCGCGCTTCGGTGGCGCCGGCCTGGGCGCCGGTGTCGGCCAGCTGGGCGGCCAGCAATTCGCGCTCGCTGCGCGCGGCGTCGCGGTCGGTCGCGATGCGGTCGCGTTCGGCGCGGAGCCCCGCCAGCTGGCGCGAAAGATCGTCGCGCGCACCCAGCGCCGCACCCAGGTCGGCGTTGAGCCGCGCCAGCGTCTGGCGCAGGTCAACCGCGCCGGCGCGCTCCAGCGCCAGCAGGTCGGAAATCTCGCTGACCTGGCGGTTGAGCCGGTCCAGCGCGCGGTCGCGGCCCGTCAGGGCTACGGACAGGAAGGCCTGGGCAAGCACGAAGACCAGCAGCACGAAGATGATCACCATCAACAGCGTTGACAGCGCATCGACATAGCCGGGCCACGGATCGAACAGGCGGGAGCGCCCGCTGCGCAGGTTGCGTGACATGGCGGGCTACCCCAAACCTTCAATCATCGGGGCGGCTCTTCGGCCAGGGCGGCGATGGTGCGGGTGAGGATCTTGATCTCGTTGCGAAGCTCGCCGGTCATCTGCTGGCGACCCTGCTGCAATTCCTCCAGCACGCGCGCAAGGTAGAGTTCCAGGTTGCGGATGTGGGCGCGCGTCGCTTCGTCAATGCCGCCGCCGGCATGGGCATCGGCCAGGCGGGCCAGCACCGGGCGCAGCTCGCCCTGGGTCTCGCCAAGCCGCAGCAGCAGTTGCTGCGATTGGCGCATCTGGTCGGTCAGCGCGCCCAGCCGCTCGGTCAATTGCACCACGGCGGTGTTGGCGGCGATGCGCGAATCCTCGCCGCGCGCCAGCGTGCGCTGCAGGGTTTCCATGTTCTCGGCGGTCTGTTCCAGCAGCGCCTGCACATAGACCGGCACGCTGCCCTCGCCCTCGCCGCCAAGGGCGCCGGAGGAAAGGCGGGTCTGCTGTGAGAGGTATTCCTCAAGCTCGTTGAAGAAGCGGTTCTGCGCCTGGCCGGCCGTGAGGTCGAGGAAGCCCAGCACCAAGGACCCCGCCAGGCCGAACATGGAGGTCGAGAAGGCCAGCCCCATGCCAGCCAGCGGCCGTTCCAGGCCGGACTTCAGCTGGTTGAACAACTGCGCCAGGTCGCCGCTGCCCACGCTCATGCCGCCGATCACGTCGCTGATCGCACCGATGGTGCGGAGCAATCCCCAGAACGTGCCCAGCAGGCCCAGGAAGATCAGCAGCCCCACCATGTAGCGGGAGAGTTCCCGGCTTTCATCGAGCCGCGCGGCGACGGTATCCAGGATGCTGCGCAGCGCCGGCGCCGACAGCGTGAACTTGTCGCCCTTGCGGTCGGCCAACATGTTGGCCACCGGCGCCAGCAGTTTCGGCGTCGGCACCGCGGTGATACCGGGCCGGTTGCGGCGGAATGTGTCGAGCCAATAGACCTCGTTCGACAAAGCAGCGACCGAGCGGATGTTGTAGGCGATGCCCAGCAGCAGCACGCCCGCGATCACGCCGTTGATCTCGGGGTTGGTGATGAAGGCGTAGGCCAGCGTGTCGCTCAGCACGCCCGCGATCACCGCGACCACGACCAGGAAGATCACCATGCGCCACAGGAAGGCGGTGGGTCGGCTCATGCCGTGAACCTCATGGACGGGGCGATCCTGCGGCTGGGCTCAGCGAAAGGTCCACGCGATCGGCGCTGCTGCCGTCGGTCGGCTTGCCGAGTGCCCGCACGTCGATGCGGGTGGCGCGGATGCCGCTGGCCACCAGCACCTGGCGCACTTCCACGGCGCGCGCGAGTGCCAGGCGACGCGCGCGGGACACGTCGCCCTCCGCGTCGTCGCCAAAGCCCAGCACGACGATGCGGCCCGCGTCGTCAGGTGCCGCGCGGCGGGCGAAGGCATCGAGTTGCACGCGCGACGGCGCCGGCAGGGTGGACTCGTTGGCCGCAAAGGTGAGCCGTAGCGCCGCCTGCGGCAGCGCGGGTGCGGCCGGGGCCGTTGCTGGCGGCGCGGCCGTGGCGGCGGGCGCTGGAGCGGGGCGAGGCGCCGGGGCCTGCGGCGCCGGCGCGGCAAGGTTCGGCGCGGGCGGCGGCGCCTGTGGCAACGCGGGCGGCGGCGCGGGGACTGGCGGAGCCGCCGGTGCGCGCGTGGCGGCTGGCGGCACCGCCGGCGCAGGTGCCGGCGGTGCAACCACCGGCGGCGGTGCGGGCGGCGGCGCTTCCTGCACCGGCGCTGGCGCGGCGGCGGGCGCTGGTGCGGGCCTGGCCGCCACGGCAGGCGGGCGCGCGGGGCGGCGTGCCTGCGACCGCCGCGGCTGGCGCTGCGGGCGGCGCGTCGCCGGGGCTGGTGCCTCGATGCTGGGGGAGGGCGCCAAGGACAGGCCGGAGGCGCCTGGCCCCGGCCGCGGTGTCGCCCCCCGCGGTGGCGGCCCCAGGCTGTCCAGCACGGACTGGTCGATCGTGACCTGCGCGCACGCGGGCGCGGCCAGGGCGAACAGCCCCAGCGCGACCCCGATCATGGCGTGGCGTGATCGCTTCACCTTCCTCCGGTCCTGCTCGCTGGCTGGTCCTGTGGCGACGGCACCTTACCCCGGTGCTTTCCGGCCCGACAAACCAGCCCCGGCTGGCTCAGAGCGCGCCGGCCCGGGCGTGCACGATGCCGCGCAGCTTCTCGTGCAGGTGTTCATTGCCCGCCACCACGTGGCCGGCGGCATAGGCATCGCCGCCGTCGGGCGCCGTGGCAAAGCCGCCCGCCTCGCGCACCATCAGCAACCCGGCCGCGATGTCCCACGGCTTCAGGCCCAGCTCCCAAAAGCCATCGAAGCGGCCGGCCGCGACCCAGGCCAGGTCGAGTGCGGCCGCGCCAAAGCGACGGATGCCGGCGACCTGCGGCATGAGGTCGGAGAGGATCGCCGAGAATTCCTGCTTGCGCGGCACCGGGGCGAACGGAATGCCGGTGGCGAATACGGCACTTGCCAGGTCGCGGCGTGCCGAAACCCGGATGCGGCCTTCGTTCACATAGGCGCCGGCGCCCTTTTCCGCCCAGAACATCTCGTCGGGCGCCGGCGAATAGACCATGCCGGCGACGATCTCCGAGCCGGCCTTGGTCCGCCGCTCGGCCGCGATGCTGATCGCCCAGTGCGGGATGCCGTGCAGAAAGTTCGTGGTGCCATCCAAGGGGTCCACGACCCAGCGGAACTCCCAGTCGGCGGCACCACCGGCGCCGCTTTCCTCCATCAGGAAGGCGAAGTTGGGGCGCGCCTTGGACAGTTCCTGCTTCAGGATCGCCTCGGCCTTGAGATCCGCCTGGCTCACGAAGTCGCTGGGTGACTTCACGCTGACCTGCAGTTGCTCGACTTCCTGGAAATCACGCAGCAGCGACTTCGCGGCCTTGCGGGCCGCGCTGGTCATGACGGTGATGAGCGGTGAGCGGGGCTTCAGCGCCAAGTTGGGCTACCGAACCCGCTCGACATAGGTGCTGTCCTCGGTCCGCACCACGATCTTCTCGCCGGCCTCGATGAAGGGGGGCACCATCACCTTCACGCCGTTGGAGAGTTTCGCGGGCTTGTAGCTGCTGGACGCGGTCTGGCCCTTCACCACCGGATCGGCCTCGATGATTTCCAGCGTCACGGTGGTGGGGAGGTGCACCGCCACCGGCTCGCCTTCGATCAGATCGAGCGTCAGTACCATGTTCTCCTGCAGGAAGGGTTCTGCATCGCCCACCAGCGTGCGCGGGATGGTGGTTTGCTCGTAGCTCACCTGGTCCATCAGCGTCAGCACGTCGTCGTCGCCGTAGAGGTACTGGTATTCCTTTTCCTCGGTCTGCAGCCGTTCGACCGTATCGGCGGTGCGCCAGCGGGCGTTGGTCTTGTTGCTGGTCTTCACGTTGCGCATGTCGACGGCGATGAACGCGCCGCCCTTGCCGGGCGTGATCAGCTGGATCTTCAGCACCGTCCAGCGCTGGCCCTCGTACTCGATCACCTGGCCGGGGCGGATCAGGTTGGCGTTCTGCTTCATCGTGGCGGGACCTGGGATTTCGAAGTGCGGCCGGCCTTAGCCGCTTTCGCCATCACCCGCAAGGCGATGGGACGCGCCGGCGCGGTCGGTCAGCCTCCAGCCGTCACCGTCGAATTCGGCATGGCTCGCAGCCACCGGCACCTTGCCGGCGCCGCCAGGGATGTCGAGCACGTAGGTCGGCTGGGCGAGGCCGCTCAGGCGGCCGCGCAAGGCCCGTACGATGGCCCGGCCTCTTGCCAGCGGCACGCGGAAGCGGGCGGTGCCGGGCGCGGGATCGAGGTGGTGCAGGTAGTAGGGCTTCACCCGCATCGCCACCAGCGCGCGGAAGAGGGATTCCAGCACCGCAGCGTCGTCGTTCACGCCGGCCAGCAGCACCGACTGGCTCAGTACCGGAATGCCTGCCCGCGTGAAGCGCACTACGGTGGCGCGGCAGGCGTCGGTTAGTTCGCGCGGGTGGTTGGCGTGGATCACCAGCCACACCGCCTTCGGCGTGTCGCAGGCGGCCACCAGCGCGGGCGTGACCATCTCGGGCGCCGCCACCGGCACGCGGCTGTGGATGCGCAGCGTCTCCAGCTGCGGCACGGCGGACAGCGCGGCGATGATCGCGCCCAGCCTGCGCGGCGACAGCATCAGCGGATCACCGCCGGTCAGGATCACCTCGCGCAGGCCGGGCGTGGCGCGGATGTAGTCCAGGGCGGCTTCAAGCTCGGTCTCGGAAAGCACGCCGCCACCGGCGCCCACGCGCTCGCGCCGGAAGCAGTAGCGGCAATACACGGGGCAGGCGTGCAGCGGCGTCAGCAGCGCGCGATCAGGGTAGCGGTGCACGATGCCCTTCACAGGGCTGTGCGCCGCATCGCCGGTGGGATCGGGGTGCTCGTCGGCGCGCGTGATGGCCTCGTCGGCGTGCGGCACGAACTGGCGCGCGATCGGATCGTCCGGCGCCTCGATCAGCGCGGCCATCGTGGGCGTGACGGCGATGTCGTAGCGCGCGGCCACATCGCGCAACGCCGCCGCGTCACCGATCAGTCCGGCGCTTCGCAAATCATCCACAGTTTTCAGTGTGCGGGCAGCCCGTTGCAGCATGGCCCCGCGCATAGCGGTGCGTCATGCTGGCGTCCATGCCCGCATCCGCATGGCGAACCCTCGCCCGACGCCTTCCGGCGCTGCGCCGGCGCGCCGCGCTGACTGCTGCCACGCGCGTCTTCTTCACAGCCCGCGGCTACATCGAGGTCGAAACACCCTGCCTGGTGCCGTGCCCTGGCATGGAACCCCATCTCAACGCGTTCCGCACCCGCTACACGCCGAAGCTGGGCGACGACGCGCAGGACCTGTTCCTGCACACCAGCCCGGAATTCGCCATGAAGAAGCTGCTGGCCGGCGGCGTCGGGCGCTGCTTCCAACTGGCCCGCGTGTGGCGCAACGGCGAGGCGTCGAAGCAGCATACGCCCGAGTTTACCATGCTGGAGTTCTACGCCCCCGGCATGGATTTTTCGGCCCTGATGAACGAGACCGAGGCGTACCTGGCGGCGATGCTGGGCATCGACTCACCGTTCGAGCGCATCACGGTGGCCGAGGCCTTCGCGCGCCACGCCGGCGTGCCCGACCTGCTGTCCATGACCGACGATGCCGAGGCACTGGCGGGTGCGGCCGGCGTGGCGCTGCGGCCCAATGAGACCTGGCAGGACCTGTTCCTGCGCCTGCTGCTGTACCGCATCGAGCCTGCGATCGGCCGCGCGGCGCCCACCTTCCTGACCCACTGGCCGGCCAGCGAGGCCGCCCTGGCCCGCCTGGTCCCCGGCGACACGCGCGTGGCCGAGCGGGTGGAACTGTTCTGGCGCGGGCTGGAACTTGCCAACGGCTTCGTGGAACTCACCAACGCGCAGGAGCAGCGCGCCCGCTTCGAAGCCTGGCGCCTGGAGCGCGAGCTGCTGGGCGGCGCGCCACAGGGCTGGGACGAGGATTTCCTGGATGCGGTTGCGCACCTGCCGGACTGCGCGGGCATTGCCATCGGCTTCGATCGCGTGGCGATGCTGGCGGCCGACGTCGAGACCATCGCCGACGTGCAATGGCTACCGGTGCTGTGACGCCGGCCGCATGAGCCACAGGAAGGCGAGCGCGCCCAGGCCGCACAGCACGCCCAGGAAGGAGATGGCGGCACCAGGCCCGCCCCAGCCCGCGGCGACGCCCGACAGCGGCTGCAGCACGGCGACCCCACCGAAGAAGCCCAGGTTTACGGCCGACAGCGACTTGCCCAGGATCGCCTCGTCCACCCGGGTGCGGGCCAGCGCGAAGATCAGGATGTGGCTGGCGGTCAGGCCCATGAACAGCGTGAGGGCAGCGATGTCGCCCGGCACGCCGAAGCCGCCGAAGCCGAACGGCAGCAGCAGCAGGGCGCCCAGGCAATGCGTGGCCGCGAGCAACCCGACCCGTCCGGCACCACGGCGGTCGATATAGCCCCAGAACGCCGGCCCCGCGGCCATGGCCAGCGAGATCACCAGCAACGCATTGCCGGCTTGCACCAGCGGCAGGCGCGCCACCTCGGTCAGCCACGGCCCGGCCCACAGGCCGCGCACGCCGATGAACGCCGCATAGCCCACCAGCGCCAGCAGCACGCAGGGCCACAGCGCGCGCGACACGAACAGTTTTAGCACCAGCGCAGCATCGGCCAGCAGCGACTGTGTGGCCGGCAGTCCTGGCACATGCGGCACCAGGTGCCAGGCCAGCAGCGCGGTCACGCCGGCCAGGCAGGCGGCCGCACCATAGGCGCCGCGCCAGCCGGACACCTCCACCAGCAGCGCGCTGGGCGTGCCGCTGGCCAGCAGCCCGATGCTGCCCAAGGCCAGGATATAGCCCGACACCGCGCCGAACTTCTCCGGCGGCATGGCATGCGCGGTCCAGCGCAGGCCGCACATCAGCATGCCGCAGCAGCCAAGGCCGGTGACGAACTGTGCCAGCCCGAACAGCACGCCGGTGGGCGCCAATGCGGACGCCGCGCCGCCCAGCGTGGCGATGCTCAGCAGCACGCTGACCGTGCGGCGCACGCCGTAGCGATCCAGCGCCACGCCGCAGGGAACCTGGCCCAGCGCGAAGCCCGCGTGATAGAGGCCCGTCGCCAACCCCAGCGCGCCCGGTGAGAGGGCAAGGTCACGCATCAACCCTTCCGTCACCACCGCGGGCAGGGTCCGCAGCCATTGGCTGACGATATGCCCCGCGATCAGCGCGGCGAACGGCGCCAGGCTCACGCGAAGGCGATGGGTTGCCGGCGATGCACCCACAACTCGCACGGCGTGCCCAGCAGTTCCGTCATGCCTTCGAACGTGGCGCCCAGGCCCGCAGCCGTGCGCTTGCTGGCGGTGTTGGCGGGCTTGATGAAGCTGGCGAAGCGGTCCCGCCCCAGCGTGGCGAAACCCCAATCGAGCGCCGCCCGCCCGGCTTCCCGCGCGAAACCCTGGCCCCAGAACGGGCGATCGAGTGCATAGGCGAGTTCGGGTTCGGGCCAGCCCTCGAATTCCAGCAGGCCGCCGCGGCCGACGAAACGGCCGGTGGCACGCTCCTCCCAGGCCCAGATGCCAAAACCCTTCAGCGCCCACTGGCCCATCAGCGCTGCCATGCCGACCCAGCTGTCGTAGCGATCACGCGGCGCGCCGGTGGCGCCCAGGAAGCGCATGACCTCGGGGTCGGACTGCATCGCGGCCAGCGCGTCCAGGTCGGTCTGGCGGAAGGCGCGCAGAATAAGGCGCTCGGTCTCCAGCGTCGGGATCATGCTGTGATCAGCGCCACGCACGCCGCCGGCTGTTCGTAGGGCGCCCAGTGGCCGCAATCGGCAATCTCGACGTAGCGTGCTCCCACAGCGCGCATCAGCGCCTGGCGCTGGTCGAGGTAGGGAAAGGCGGTCATGTCGCGATCGCCCCAGGCGCCGACCATGGGCGCCACGATGCGCGGAAGCTGGCGCGCCAGCGTATCGGTGCCGGCGATCGGGCGGCTTTTGGTGCGGGCGCGGCGGGTATTCTCGGTCTGGATCCAGACCGCGGTGTCGTCGATGCAAGACGCGTCACGGACCATGAAGCGGCGCAGGTTCTCGCGATGGATCGCGCGCACTTCGCTGGCGTCGTCCAGCTTGCGCCACTTCAGCAGCGGCTCATGCTGGCCCCGCGGCAGGCCAAGGCCGCCGGGACCGATGAACACGAATTTTTCCACCTGCGCGCCCAGCGCCGCGGCGACGTGCCCGCCGATCAGGCCGCCGAAGCTGAACCCTGCCAGGGTGAATGTCTCCGGCACCAGGCGACGCACCCCCTCCAGCACGATCGCGGCCAGGCTTTCGGCGGAATAGGGTTCCGGCGCCGCGTCGCTCCAGCCCAGGCCCGGCAGGTCGGCGGCCAGCACGCGGTGCCGCGCGGCCAGCGTGGGGATCGCGCGCGCCCAGTGCATCCAGCTGCCGAAGCCACCGTGGAACAGCACCACCGTGCCGGCGCCGGCCGCATGCCATTCCCGCCAGGCCATGTGGCCCTCGCCACAGGGCGTGGCGTGGCGCGTGGCGCGGGCTTCCAGCGCGGCGATTTCGGGTGGAGTCATCAACCGATCCAGCACGCGCGCGCCGCCTGTGTAAAGCCGGCTCAGCCGTCGGCCAGGGCTGCGCTGATCGCGGCCTCGTCGCGCCGCTCGCCCCGCAGCAGGGTGGCCAGCGTGCGGCCCAGGATGCGGAGGTCGAGCGCCAGCGACACGCGCCGCACATAGGCACAGTCCAGCGCCAGCTTCTCGGGGTTGGAGAGCTGCGTGCCGCCGCACACCTGCGCCCAGCCGGTCAGGCCAGGGCGCATGGTGTGGCGCAGCGCCAGGCGCGGATCGCCGGCATCGGCCATGCGCGCCACCACCTCGGGCGGCAGCGCGCGCGGGCCGATGAAGGAAAGCCGGCCTGCCAGCACGTCGACCAGCTGGAACAGCTCGTCGATCTTCAGTCGCCGCAGCACCTGTCCCATCGGCGGCGTGCGCGCCCGATCGACCGCGCCGCCCACCAGCATGGGGCCATCCCGCATGGTCCGCAGCTTGGTGACCTGCCAAACGACTCCGCCCAGGCCCAGGCGCGGCTGACGGAAAAGAATCGGCCGGCCCAGCGCCAGCCACACCGCAAGTGCCCCCAGCGCCAGCAGCGGCAGCGCCGCCGGCAGCAGCAGCGCGGCCAGGGAAACGTCCAGTGCCCGCTTGCCGGCGCGCGAATACATCACGCCAAGGCTTGCCCTGGCTTGGCGCGCGCGGCAAGGATCGACGCCGACAGGGAAGGGACCAACCGACATGCGTTTGCTCGTGGCACTGGCCGCCGCCATGCTGATCGCGCCCCAGGCGGCGCCGGCGCAGGACATCAAGTTCACACTCGATTGGGCGTTCCAGGGCCCCACGGCCGCGTTCCTGCACGCCAACCGCGCCGGCTACTACCGGGCCGAGGGCCTGAACGTCACGATCGACGCAGGCCAGGGCAGCGCCGGCGCCATCCAGCGCGTGGCCAGCGGCGCCTACCAGATGGGCTTTGCCGATTTCAACTCGGCGATCGAATACAACGCCAACAACCCGGCCGCCCCGATCAAGGGCGTGATGGTGCTGTACGACGCTGCCCCTTTCAGCGCGATCACGCTGCGCCGCACCGGCATCACCACGGCGAAGCAGCTGGAGGGCCGCACGCTGGGGGCACCGCAGTTCGACGCGAGCTTCCGCCTGTTCTCCAGCTTCGCCGCCGCCGCCGGCATCGACCGGTCGCGCGTGCGCGTCCAGAACATGGCGCCGCCGTTGCGCGAAACCATGCTGGCTCGCGGCGAGGTGGATTTCATCACCGGCCACTACTTCACGTCGTTTCTTGAACTGAAGGCGCGCGGCGTGAAGCCCGAGGATATCGTGGTGTTCCGCTACGCCGAGGCGGGCCTGCCCTTCTACGGCAACGGCGTGATCGCCAGCCCCGCCATGATTGCCGATCGCGGCCCGCAGATCGCGGGCTTCCTGCGCGCCACCATCAAGGGCCTGCGCGAGATCGTGGCCGATCCGGCCCGCGGCATCGCGGCGGTGCGCGCCGTCGATCCGCTGATCGACGAGGCGGTGGAGCTGGAACGCCTGCAACTGGCGCTGCGTGAGAACATCCTGACCGAGCGCGTGGCCAGCTACGGCGTAGGCGAGGCGACCGAGGCGCGGCTTGCCGCCAGCATCACCCAGGTCACCGAGGCGCTGGGCCTGCCGCGGCGGATCGCACCCGCCGACCTGTTCGACGCACGCTTCCTGCCGCCCGCGGAGCAGCGTCGGATCCCGTGATGCGGCTGCTCGCCAGCCCGCGCCTGGCGCCCTGGCTGGTCACGCTGACCCTGCTGGCCGTGTGGGAAGCGTATTGCCAGGCCACCGGCATCAGCCCCTTCGTGCTGCCCGCGCCCAGCGCCATCTTCGACAGTCTTTGGCGATACCGCGAGGGCATCTGGCTCAATGCCGAGCAGACCCTGCTGACCACGCTGGCGGGCTTTGCCATCGCCATCGTGGTGGGCATGGCGCTGGGGGTCGCGATCGGCGCCTCGCCCTGGCTTTACCAGGCGATCTATCCGCTGCTGGTCGGCTTCAATGCGATCCCGAAGGTGGCGATCGTGCCGGTGCTGGTGATCTGGCTGGGCATCGGCACGGTGCCGGCCATCATCACCGCCTTCCTGCTGAGCTTCTTCCCGATCGTGGTGAACGTGGCCACCGGAGTGGCCACGGTCGAGCCGGAACTGCGCGACGTGCTGCGCAGCCTGGGCGCCAGCGAGCTCGACATGCTGCGCAAGATCGCGATCCCCCGGTCGCTGCCGTATTTCTTCGCCAGCCTCAAGATCGCCATCACCCTGGCCTTCGTGGGCAGCGTGATCAGCGAGACCGTCGCGGCCAATCGCGGCATCGGCTACCTGATGCTGCGCGACTCGAGCGCCAATGTGCCACGCATGTTCGCGGCCCTGATCCTGATCGCGGTGCTGGCCGTGGTGATGTACGGCCTTGCATCGCTGCTGGAACGGCGCTTCACGCGCTGGGCGACGCGGGGGCAGCAGCAGGCGCTTGCCGGCGGCGGCTGAAGCGGTGCTCCGGCCGCCAAGCGTGGCCGCCAAATGGTTGAGAGCCCGCCCCTGGGCAAACGCATCGGGCGCATACTTCCTGTTGCCGGCGTAATGGGTTAATGCAGGCACACGTATTTGCCGTGTTGCCGCGGCCCCAAGCGGCAACCACGCCCTGGGGAACGGAGTGACGTCATGGGTCTTCGCAGCTTGGTCCTAGTCGCCGCGGCCGCGGCCGCGATCACGGGGCCTGCGTCGGCCCAGTATGTGCAGGGCTTCTATGTCGGCGCCGGGCTCGGGCTGAATGTCCTGCAGGACATCGATCTGAGCTTCAACAGCGCCGCCGGCGGCGGTGCCGGCCAGGCCAACATGAACCTGGGCGGCGCCGGGGTCGTTTCCGTGGGCTACGGCTATGGCAATGGGCTGCGCGCCGAGCTTGAAGGCGGCATCCGCGCCAACGACGCCGATCGATTCGGTGGCTTCGGCGGTGTGGCAAATGGCGCCAACGCGTCGGGCACGGTCACCCAGTACTCGGCCATGCTGAACGTGCTGTGGGACCGGGATTTCGGCTGGCCCGTCGTGCCCTATATCGGCGCCGGCATCGGCTATGCCTGGACCAAGTTCGACAATCTGCGCGCCGGCACGCTGCGCAGCACGGATGGCGACAAGGGCAACTTCGCCTACCAGTTCATGCTGGGCCTGGGGCTGCCGATCGACGCGGTGCCCGGCCTGCTGGTCACCGCCGAGTACCGGTTCTTCAGCACGCTGGGCGACGATGTCGATGCCAAGAACAGCGCCGGCACCAGGGTTGGCAGTTCGAACTACGATGATCTGCGCAACCACAGCATCCTGCTGGGCCTGCGCTATGCCTTCAGCCCGCTGACCGGCGCGGCCGTGGCCGCCCCGGTGGCAGCGGCCCCCGCGGCGGCGCGCACCTACCTGGTGTTCTTTGACTTCAACCGCGCCGACCTGACCGACCGCGCCCGCGCGGTGATCAGCGAGGCGGCGACGGCCGCGCCGCAGGTCGGCACCACGCGGATCGAGGTGTCGGGCCACACCGACACGGTGGGTCCGGCCGGCTACAACCAGGCGCTGTCGATGCGCCGCGCCGAGGCTGTGGCGGGCGAGCTTGAGCGCCGCGGCATTCCGCGCAGCCAGATGGTGCTGCAGGCCTTCGGCTTCACCCGCCTGCTGGTGCCCACCGGCCCCAACGTGCGCGAGCCGCAGAACCGCCGCGTCGAGATCGTGCTGCGCTGACGCGCGGCACGGTGCGCCGAGTCGCAATCGCGCGGCCCTGACCGGGTCAGGGCCGGCGCCGAATGGCGCAGCGCTGTGGCGCGCCGGCCACACTGGTGCGGAATCGCCCACCGACACGCCCCCCGAACAGTGCGCCGCCGGCATTCAGTTGCTAGGTTGCCTTCCACGAATACGTTTTGCGGCTCGAGTCGGCAGGGGCCGATGCGCCGCCGCGGCAGCGTCGAGATGATGGAGGAGAGTTCCCGATGAAGTTCCGCAACGCGCTTCTGGCGGCTGCCGTGGCGATCGGCCTGCCGGCTGCGCTCAGCGCGCCCGCTTCCGCCCAGCTGGTCAACGGCTTCTATATTGGCGGCGGTCTGGGTTTCAACATCCTGCAGGATTTCGACGTCAGCCCCAACGCAGCCGTCGGCGGCGGCAAGTTCTCGACCAGCAGCGATACCGGCTTTGCCGGCGCGCTCAGCGTCGGCTACGGCTTCCCGATCTCGTCCATGATCGGCCTGCGCGCCGAGCTGGAAGGCAACTACCGCGACAACAGCGGCGCCAGCCTGTCCGGGCACAGCAGCCAGACCGGCCGCACCAGCTCGTATGCCGCGATGCTGAACCTGCTGGCGGACTTCGACTTCGGCATCGGCGTGGTGCCCTATGTCGGCGCCGGTATCGGCTATGGCGTGTTCCGGCTGGACGGCGTGGGCGGCCAGCGCGGCGGCTCGGGCCTGGTGGTCGATGACAGCCAGGGCGGGCTTGCCTACCAGGGCATCGTGGGTCTTGCCCTGCCGATCTACAGCATCGTGCCCGGCCTGGCCGTGACGGCCGAGTATCGCTACTTCTCGATCACCGGGCTTGATGACTTCGATGCCAGCCGGTCCACCGGCGCGCGCGGCAAGGCCGGAGTCGATGATCCGGCGAACCACAGCTTCCTGCTGGGCCTGCGGTACAATTTCGGGGTGGCCGCCGCCGCGGTTGCCGCGCCGGTGGCAGCCGCCCCCGCGGCGGCGCGCACGTATCTGGTGTTCTTCGACTGGAACCGCGCCGACCTGACCGATCGTGCCCGCGGCGTGATCGCCGAAGCGGCCACCGCCGCGCCGCAGGTCGGCACCACGCGAATCGAGGTCTCGGGCCACACCGATACCTCGGGCAGCGCCCAGTACAACCAGGGCCTGTCCATGCGCCGCGCCGAGTCGGTCGCGGCCGAGCTGGAACGCCGCGGCATTCCGCGCAGCCAGATGGTGCTGCAGGCCTTCGGTGAAACCCGCCTGCTGGTGCCCACGGCCGACAACGTGCGCGAGCCGCAGAACCGCCGGGTCGAGATCGTGCTGCGCTGACCGCGCTGCGCCACCCGCTGACTGGAAGGGCCGCCCGCCAGGGCGGCCCTTCTGCTATGCGGGCTCCACGCCTGTGGCCGGTTTGCAGCGCCGCTGTGTGGCGTTGTTGCAACACCGGCGTGCAAACCCCACGAAAGTGTCAGTTCGCCCGGTGCGCAGGCCGCGCCGGCTTGCTAACGTGCCTGGAGACGTTGCGGCACCAGGCCAGATCCCCGGTCCAGCGCGACGCCAGCGTCCAGATCGTCGAGGAGATGACCCGCATGAAATTCCGCACCGCGCTTGTCGCAGCCACCGCAGCCCTGCTGCCGGCCGCGATCAGCGCCCCCGCCGCAGCCCAGGTTGTCAACGGTTTCTACGTTGGCGGCGGGCTTGGCTACAACATCCTGCAGGACAGCGACATCACGCCGAACGCAGCCCTTGGCGGTGGTCGATTCTCCACCGATGCCGATGGCGGCTTCGTCGGCGTGCTGAGCCTGGGCTACGGCTTCGGCAACGGCATCCGCCTGGAGATCGAAGGCAACTACCGGCTCAACACCGGCAGTGGCGACATCACCCAGTACGGCGCCATGGTCAACGCGCTGTATGACATCGACTTCGGCTGGGGCATCGTGCCCTACCTGGGCGTTGGCGCAGGCTATGCCTGGGCCGATATCGATGGCGCCCGGCGCACCGCCGGCGGCGTGACCACCACGATCGACGACACCCAGGGCGGCTTCGCCTTCCAGGGCATCGTTGGCGTCGGTTTGCCGCTCGGCTTCGTGCCGGGTCTGTCGGTGACCGCCGAATACCGCTTCTTCGCCATCACCGGGCTCGATGACTTCGGCGGCCGCACTTCGACCGGCGTCAGCGGCAAGGCGGGCGTGGACGACCTCTACAACCACTCCTTCCTGCTGGGCCTGCGCTACGCCTTCGGCGTGGCCCCGGCACCCGTGGCGGCGCCGGTCGCGGCCGCTCCGGCGGCGGCGCGCACCTACCTGGTGTTCTTTGACTTCAACCGCGCCGACCTGACCGACCGCGCCCGCGCGGTGATCAGCGAGGCGGCGACGGCGGCGCCGCAGGTCGGCACCACGCGGATCGAGGTATCGGGCCACACCGACACGGTGGGTCCGGCCGGCTACAACCAGGCGCTGTCGATGCGCCGCGCCGAGGCTGTGGCGGGCGAGCTTGAGCGCCGCGGCATCCCGCGCAGCCAGATGGTGCTGCAGGCCTTCGGCTTCACCCGCCTGCTGGTGCCCACCGGCCCCAACGTGCGCGAGCCGCAGAACCGCCGCGTCGAGATCGTGCTGCGCTGACGCGCGGCACCGATCGACCCGCTTCCGACGAAAAGGGGGCCGCCCGCAGGGGCGGCCCCTTTCTTTTGCGTTTCGCACACACCCAGTGAACCATCGGTTCACCGGGTGAACCGCGATTCGTGGCCTGCTTCCCTTTCTTGCCTGTCCCCCTCCTTCCGTCTCCCCTCTCCCTTCGTTCGTCCCGCCACGCCCTTTCTTGCTTCCCTCTCCGCCCCTTGCTTCCCTCCCTCTCCCCCCTTGGGGGGAGAGGGTTGGGTGAGGGGGGTGCTGGTGCAGAGCATCCCTCAGATCATGAGCGCGCTTCGTGGCCTCCCCACCCTCACCCCGACCCTCTCCCCCCCATGCTTCAAGAACGGGCGGGAGAGGGAGAAGGCGGTGGGGAGAGGGAGAAATGGCCAGGACACGGCGCGCCCCCCTGGGCGGGCCGGGGACGTGCCCGGGCGAGCGCGACGTGGGCGCCACGGGGGCGTCCCGCAGGGCGCACCTTTCCCAGCGACGTTCTAAGCTTATCTTCCTAGAGCGCCCGCGTCAACTGAGACCGGCGGGCGCGCAAACCCTCAGCGGCGCTGCTGGGCAGGCGGCGGCGCGCCCGCGGGGCGGGCGGGAGCGGCCGGCGGGGGGCAGGCGGCCACGGCGATCGGCTGCGGCAGGTTGCGGGCGGTTGCGTATTTCTGCACCTCGCCGGCGTTCGGCAGGTTCAGCACCTCCGCGAAGACCGGGCGGATCTCGCGGCAGAACTGGTCGCCGCGGCGCAGGCTGTGGCTGGACTGCACGTTGGCCAGTTCGGTATCGAAGTTGTTGAACGCGGTCTGCCCGCGCGCGCCCTGGGTGCGACTGAAATAGCGCACGATCGACGTGCGTGAATCAGCCAGCTCGCCCCGGTGCTTCAGCACCACCTCGTTGTATTGGTCGCGGAAATCGCAGGCCAGCGCGCCCACCATCAGCTGGGTCTGCAGCGCGCGCACCTGGAACGAGGCGAATTCCTTGGTGCTGAGGCAACTTCCCTGCGCCCGCGCCGGCACCGGCGACCAGGCGGACAGCGAAACGGCGGCAACGGCGGACAGCAGCAGGACGCGCAAGGCAACCATTCTCCTGTTCAGGATCCCAAGACGAACGCCGCCGGTCGGGGAACCCACGCGGGCCACGGCAAGCGGGGCCGTCGCGATGCGTTTATCCCTTAACCTTCCGCGCCGGATCAACCCCCGCGCCCTTCACATCTGACCCACCATGGCCGCGCGTTAACCGATCGCAAACCCCGCGCGCGCGAAAACTCCGTCGCCGCCATGCGCCCCCATCACGCCGCCCGCCCGGCTTCCCCTGCTCAGGCTGCCACGCCGGCGCCCGACGCCCCGATCCTGCTGGTCGAGGACAGCGAGGCGACGGCGGCGCTGCTGTCGGCGCACCTGGCCGCGGCCGGCCACCGCGTGCGCATCGCCGCCACCGTCGAAGCGGGCCTGGCCGTCCTGGCGGACCGCCTGCCGGACCTGGTGCTGCTGGACCTGAACCTGCCGGACCGGCCCGGCATGGACCTGTTGCGGGCACTTGCCGCGCGTGACCTTGGCCCGGCCCAGAAGCCGGCCGCGGTGGTGATCACCGGCCAGGGCGGCGTGCCCGAGGCGGTCGAGGCGATGCGGCTGGGCGCCTTCGATTTCCTGACCAAGCCGGTGGAGCCGCCGCGCCTGCTGTACGCCGTGGCCGCCGCGCTGGAATGGCGCCGCGCCCAGGCCGCGCCGGACGATGCGCAGCCGCATGGCCACGACGATTCGCCGGTGCCCGGCATGCTGGGCGAATGCCCCGCCATGCGCGCCGTGTTCCGCAGGCTGCGCCGGGCCGCGCAAAGCAGCGCGCCGGTGCTGGTGACGGGCGAAACCGGCACGGGCAAGGAACTGGCCGCCGTCGCCCTGCACCAGCTTTCGGCGCGGGCCGCGAAGCCCTTCGTGCCGCTCAATTGCGCCGCCATCCCCCGCGAATTGCTGGAAAGCGAGCTGTTCGGCCATGCCAGGGGCGCCTTCACCGGGGCCTTGGCCGACCGCGCCGGGGCGGCCGGCGAGGCTGCCGGCGGCACGCTGTTCCTGGACGAGATCGGCGAGCTGGACATGGCGGTGCAGGCGAAGCTGCTGCGCTTCCTGCAATCCGGCCATTTCCGCCGCATCGGCACCGCGCACGAGGTGCCGGCCGACGTGCGCTTCGTGTGCGCCACCCACCGCGACCTGCGCGCCGAGGTGGCGCGGGGCCGCTTCCGCGAGGATCTGTACTACCGGCTGAACGTGATCCCGGTGGCGCTGCCCCGCCTGGCCGCGCGCGGCGGCGACCTGGTGCTGCTGGCGCGCAGCCTGCTGCGCACGCTGGCGCAGCAGGAGAATGCCCGGTTCGACGCCTTCGCGCCCGAGGCCGAGGCGATGCTGATGACGCACAGCTGGCCCGGCAACGTGCGCGAGCTTGGCAACCTGCTGCGCCGCATCGTGGTGCTGGAGGAGGGCCGCGTGGTCACCGCCGCCATGCTGGCGCCCATGCTGGCCGAGGCGCTGCCGGGCGCGGCCGGGATCGGGCCTGGCGACGACAGGGTGCCCGGCTTCGCCTCGTCCGACCGCATCGCGCCGCTGGAGGACACCAAGCGCGCCGCCATCCTGCGCGCCATCCGGCTGACCGGCGGCAATGTGCGCGAAGCCGCCGAGCAGCTGGGCATTGCGTCCAGCACCATCTACCGCATGGGGCTGGCGGGGGTGGAGGCGCGCGGCGAGGAGTGATGCTTCGGCCCGCGCGCGGCGCGTGGCGCGGGCGAATGTGCCAGGGAATGTGGCACATGAACCGCTGGTCCGCCGGGTGGACCGTTGCGCAAGCGGATATGGCAAGCGAACCGGCGGTCCACCGGGTGGACCGGTGGCGTCGGCCTGCTCCGGCGAACCGCCCCTTGCGGCACTTCACGAATCATTAAACGGCGCGCGTGATACTGACTGAATGATCGCCAGCGCCGCAACCGGCCCTATCCTTCCCGCCCTGCAGCCGGCCGGCGCAGCCCCGGCGAACGTCTCGCAGCAGAACACCGCCGCCCTGGCGATGCTGCAACAGGTCGCGGCGCAGCAGAGCGCCAATTTCTCGAGCAGCGAGCTTGCTGAAATACTCGCGGCCCTGGCCCCGATCGCGAATGCCATGCCTGCCGACGCGCCAGGCAATGGCCTGGGCCAACTGCTGACCGAACTGGCAAGCAAGCGCGCGGCCGGCCCGGCGGTCCTGGTCGTTGTCCAGGCGCCTGGCGGCGGCTCGATGGCAGCCGCGCTCACGCCCGACGAACTGGCCGCGGCCCTGGCCTCTGACGACCCGAATGTGCTCGGTTCCATCACCACCAACGGCAGGACAACCTATTTTCGCGATGCCCTCCTGGAGGCATTGACCGCGAAAGCATACGCGACAGCCATCGCGTCCTCCTCCACCAAGGACCAGGTCGCCCGGGCGATCAGCGAGATGCTGCGCCAGGCGTCGGCCGACCCGGACCCTGCGGACGTGGCCTCGACCGCGGGCAAGGCGACGCAGCTTGCCAACGCGGTCGGCAAGGATGGCGCCCGCGCCTCCATCCTTGTCTTGCCAGGGCCGGCGGGGACGGCGCCGGCCGGCGATGCGGGCATGCTGCTGGACGCGCTTGTGTAGGGGCGCGCTCAGGCCGCAAGCCCCGCGCGCAGCCGCCTGCCCTCGGCGCCATCCGGGTCGATCAGGCCGTGGCGCAGGAACAGGTCGATCAGCACCAGCGGCACGTTGAACTTCCAGTCGTCGGTGTCGCGCACGCTGGCCAGCACGCGCGAGAGCGGCCACAGCGCGAAGCCCTCGACCTCGTCGTCGTTGGGCCGCGGCGTGAAATCCTCGGGCAGCTCCAGGTCGTAGCAGTGCAGCAGGTCCACCCGCAGCCCGTCCTCCACCCCCATCGCATAGGCGATGCGGCCCACGGGCTGGGCGCGCACGGCAAGCGCCGCGGGGATCGAGGCTTCCTCCTCGGCCTCCTTCAGCAGTGTCTGCTCGGGGGTCAGGCCCGCGGGCACGCCGCCGGCCACGATGTGATCCAGCTTGCCGGGCGCCACCGCCTTGTCGCGCGCACGCGTGGCGACCCACAGATGCGGCCCATCGGCGCGGCGGACCAGGCCGTTCAGGTGCACGCCCTCGGCGCGCACGCCAAAGGCCGGCACGGCGCCGCGGTCAAGCCGGGCCAGCACGCGGCCCTCGGGCTGCTCGCGCACGTCGTACAGCTCGCCCCGCAGCTTGCGCGCGATGCCGGCGCGCACCATGGCGGCCGCCAGGTCGGCCAGCGCGCCGTCGCGGTTGCGGGCGGACAGGCGGGCGCCTTCCGCGTCGAAATGCACGTGCTGTGGAAAGAAGGTCAGCACGCGGGCGGCGTCGGGCCCCAGCCAGCCGACGCGGGCCTGGCCGATGCGGAACGGCACCATGGTTTTCGGGTCGGGCGCGCTGTTGCAGCGCAGGAGGTGGCGGAAGAAGCTGTCCATGGCCGGGTTTCGCATGGCGGCGGTGCGCATTGAACCCTTTGCGGCAGCGCAGCCGCACCCGACATACAGCAGACCCAGCCGAGGAAGCCTGCCCAAGTGACCCCGCCCACCCCGCCCTCCGCCTCCGGCCGCACCCAACTGCAGACGCTGGCCCAGCTTGCCCCCTATCTGTGGCCGCGCGACGACCGGTCGCTCCGCGTGCGCGTCGTGGTGGCGCTGGTGTTCATGGCGGCGGCCAAGTTCGTGAACGCCTATGTGCCCATGCTGTACGCCGGCGCCGTCGATGCGCTGACGCCGAAGGCCGATGCCGCGGCGCTGGTGGCCGTGCCGGTGGCGCTGATCGTGGGCTACGGCCTGCTGCGGGTCACCACCAGCCTGTTCGGCGAGCTGCGCGACGCGGTGTTCAGCCGCACCCTGCAGCGCGCCGTGCGCCGCGTGGCGCTGGCGACCTTCCGGCATCTGCATGCGCTCAGCCTGCGTTTCCATCTCGATCGCCAGACCGGCGGGCTTTCGCGCGCGGTGGAGCGCGGCACGAACGGCATCGAAAGCGTGCTGCACTTCATGCTGTTCAACATCCTGCCGACCATCCTGGAGCTGCTGCTGGTCACGGTGATCCTGTGGAGCCTGTTCAGCTTCAGCTTCGCCGCGGTCACGCTGGGCACGATCGCGCTGTACATCGCGTTCACCCTGCTGTTTACCGACTGGCGCGTGAAATTCCGCCGCCAGATGAACGAGACCGACCAGGAGGCCAACACCAAGGCGGTGGACAGCCTGATCAACTTCGAGACGGTCAAATACTTCGGCAACGAACCGCACGAGGCCCGCCGCTTCGACGAGGCGCTGCAGCGCTACGAGCGCGCCGCCGTGAAAAGCCAGGTGACGCTGAATTTTTTGAACATCGGCCAGGCGGCGATCATCGCCACGGGGCTGACCATCGTGATGTTCATGGCGGCGCGCGGTGTGGTTTCGGGGGCGATGACCATCGGCGACTTCGTGCTGGTCAACACCTACCTGATCCAGCTGTACCTGCCGCTCAACTTCCTGGGCTTCGTCTATCGCGAGATGAAGCAAGGCCTGGTGGACATGGAGCAGATGTTCAAGCTGCTGTCCGTCGATCGCGAGGTCGATGACGCGCCCGATGCCATCGCGCTGCCGGCCGGGCCGGGGGCGGTTTCGTTCGAAGGCGTGGTGTTCGGCTACCGGCCCGACCGGGTGATCCTGAAGGGCGTGAGCTTCAGCGTGCCGGCGGGGCGCAAGCTTGCCATCGTGGGCCCGACCGGGGCGGGCAAAAGCACCATCTCGCGCCTGCTGTACCGCTTCTACGACGTGAACGAAGGCAGCGTTTCGATCGACGGGCGCGACATTCGCCGCCTGACGCAAGCGAGCCTGCGCGCGGCGATCGGCATCGTGCCGCAGGACACCGTGCTGTTCAACGACACCATCGCCTACAACATTGCCTATGGCCGGCCTGGCGCCAGCCAGGACGAGATCGAGCAGGCCGCGCGCATGGCGCAGGTGCACGACTTCGTGCAGCGCCTGCCGGACGGCTACAACACCCGCGTCGGCGAACGCGGCCTGAAGCTCTCGGGCGGCGAGAAGCAGCGCGTGGCGATCGCGCGCACCATCCTGAAGAACCCAAAAATCCTGCTGCTGGACGAAGCCACCAGTGCGCTGGACACGCGCACCGAGCAGGAGATCGCGGCGGCCTTGAAGCTGGTGGCCGAGAACCGCACCACGCTGGTGATCGCCCACCGGCTTTCCACCGTGGTCGATGCCGACGAGATCATCGTGCTGGACCAGGGCGTGATCGCCGAGCGCGGCACGCATGCGGCGCTGCTGGCCAAGGGCGGGCTGTATGCCGAGATGTGGGCCCGCCAGGCCGAGCTTTCCGCCGCACTGGACCACGCGCGGGCCGGCCGCGCGCTGGACGATCCGGCGCTGCGGCCCGATCCGCGGGGCGATGCGCCCGTCACGGCATGATGCTTTCCGGGACGCTTGGCCCCTCGAAAACCGGCGGAAGCGGCCCCATCTGTTGCCGAACGCCACAGTCCCGGACGTTGCCATGGCCAGCATGACGCCCACCGAAGCCGACCCCTTCGCCGGCGCCCCCGCCGACCTCAGCCATGCCGGGTCGGTCGTGGACAAGGCGATCGAATACATGCTGGGCGAGGGCATCCAGCCGCTGTCGGTCGCCTCGGCCCTGCTGGGGGGTGCGCTGGGCCTGCTGGCGCGCAGCATGGACGATGGCGCGATCGTGGGCGTGCTGCAGAACGCCATGGCCAGCGTGCGGTCGGGCGAGCTGCGCCAGGACGATACGCCAGTCTGACCTGCCTGGCGTCTGACCTGCCTGGCGCCTGACCTGCCTGGCGCCGGCTTGACCCGCCCGCGCCCATCCCGCATAACCCGCGGCCTTATCGGGGCGGGGCAACCGCGCCCTGCGTCTGTGCTTGAGGATACGAAAATGTCGCGGCGCTGCTCGATCACCGGCAAGGGTGTGCTGACCGGAAACAACGTCAGCCACGCCAACAACAAGACCCGCCGGCGCTATCTGCCCAACCTGCAGGACACCAGCTTCATGTCCGATGTGCTGGGCACCACCATCCGGCTCCGCCTCACCACGCGCGGCATCCGCACGGTCGAGCACAATGGCGGGATCGACGCCTACCTGCTGGGCACGCCGGACCGCAGCCTGACCGATGCCGCGATCACGCTGAAGAAGCGCATTTCCCGCGCCCAGGCCAAGCGCGCCGCCGCCTGATGGCCTGCTTCTCCCTCTCCCTCGGGAGAGGGCCGGGGTGAGGGGCGCCTTGGCCCCGCAAGCGGCGCGCTGATGCAGACCGCCGGCATCGAAGCACTCCTCGCCGCACTCCAGGCCTGGCCGCCCGAGGCGATCTGGCCGCTGATGATCCTGGCCTGCTTCGGCGGGCAGCTGGTCCTGCTCAGGCTGTTCGGGCCGATGGGGCTGGCCGCCTATGTGGTGGTCGGCATCCTGGCCGCCAACATGCAGGTGCTGAAGGTGGTGCCCTTCGCCAGCATCGGGCCGGTGGCCGAGGGTACCATCGTCTTCGCCAGCACCTTCCTGGCCACCGACATCCTGGCCGAGCATTACGGGCGGCGCGTGGCGGCCCGCGTGGTGTGGCTGGGCTTCGCCAGCTACCTGCTGTTCACGCTGCTGATGATCCTGGCACTCGGCTTCCGGCCGCTGACGCCGGCCACCATGCCGGAGGGCTACGACTGGGCGCTGCCGATGCACGCCCACCTGTCGGCGCTGTTCACGCCGGCGCCCGCCCTGTTCGTGGCCGGCATGACCAGCTACCTGGTCAGCCAGTTCCTGGACATCACCATCTTCTTCCGCATCCGCCGCTTCACCGCGGAACGCGCACCGTGGCTGCGCAACATCGCCTCCACCGCCATCTCGGGCCTGGTGGACAACACGGTGTTCTCGACGCTGGCCTTCGTGGTGCTGGCGGCCGAGCCGGTGCCGCTGCGCGCGCTGGTCTTCACCTTCATCCTGGGCACCTATTGGCAGCGCCTGGCGCTGGCGCTGATCGACACGCCGTTCTTCTACCTGTCCTGGCGTGCCCGTCCCACCGCCGATCGGGCGATGGCGCCGGCGTGAGCTTTGTCTTCGATATCCTGCACCGGGATCATTCTACGCGCGCGCGACTGGGGCGCCTCGCCACGCCGCATGGCACGGTGGAAACCCCCGCCTTCGTGTTCTGCGCCACGCAAGGTGCCCTGAAGGGCGCGCTGCTGACCCAGGCGCGCGACTGCGGCGCCACCTTCGTGCTGGCCAACACCTACCACCTGATGCTGCAACCCGGCGCCGAGGTGGTGGCGCGCCAGGGCGGCCTGCACAGATTCATGCGCTGGGACGGCCCGCTGCTGACGGACAGCGGCGGCTTCCAGATCTTCTCCATGGGCCATGGCGGCGTGGCCGCCGAGATCAAGGGCAACCGCGCCGGCACGCTGCCGCAGACGCTGCTGAAGATCGAGGAAGCGGGCGCCACCTTCCGCAGCTACCGCGATGGCTCGATCCACATGCTGACCCCGGAAAGCGCCATCGCCACGCAGCGCAAGCTGGGCCCTGATTTCGTGGTGACACTCGATGAGTGCACGCCCTATCGCGCCGACCGCGCCTATACCCAGCGGGCACTGGCCCGCACCATGCGCTGGCAGACGCGCTCGCGCGTGGCGTTCGAGCAGGATGAGGCAGGGTCGGGCGGGCCGCAGGCGCTGGTCGGCATCGCCTCGGGCGGCGTGCACGACGACCTGCGCCGCGAGGGTGCCGAGTACGTGAACGGCGAGAAATTCTTCGGCCAGGCGGTGGGGGATTCGCTGGGCGGCGACAAGAGCGAGATGCGCCACGTGGTAGCGCTGACGATGTCACACCTGCGGGCGGATCGCCCCACGCACCTGCTGGGCATCGGCGGCGTGGACGACATTTTCCACAGCGTGGCGCACGGCATCGACACGTTCGACTGCGTGCACCCCACGCGCATCGCCCGCCACGGCTCGGCCCTGGTGCGGCCCGTGCACGGCGAGGGGCCTGACGGCAAGGCGCGCGGGCACATCAACCTGCGCAACGGAAAATTCCGCGACCAGTCCGGCCCGCTGGAACCGGATTGCGACTGCCCCGCCTGCAGCGGCGGCGCCTCGCGCGCCTACATCCACCACCTGCTGCGCGCCGGCGAGCACTCGGGCCTCACCTGGCTCACGCTGCACAACATCCGCTTCATGACGCGGCTGATGTTTTCCGTGCGCGCCGCCATAGGCGCCGGACGGCTGGCGGAGGAAGCGAAGGCCTGGGGCGGGGCGTAGCGCTGGACAGGGACGCTGCGGGAATGTTATGATCTCGCAACATTTTGGAGGTGCGCCATGGACGTGCAGAACCACCTGCTGCTGAAGGGCGACAGCAGGTTCAAGGTCACCCAGTCCGACACGCCCAACATGGGGGCCAAGCTGGCGCCGCGCTTCCTGATCATGCACTTCACCGCCGGCAACGATGCGGCATCCTCGATCAACTGGCTGCGCAACCCGCAGGCGCAGGCCAGCGCGCACCTTGTCATCGACCGCAAGGACGGCGCCACGACGCAGTTGGTGCCGTTCAACAAGGTCGCCTGGCACGCCGGCAAAAGCGAGTGGCACGGGCTGGTCGGCATGAACGCCTTCTCGATCGGCATCGAGCTCGACAATGCCGGCCGCCTGGTGCGCGAGGGCGGCGCCTGGAAGACCTGGACGCGCAAGGTGGTGCCGGACGACCAGGTGGTGGAGCTGACCCACAAGAACGAAACCACCCAGGCCGGCTGGCACACCTACAGCGAGCCGCAGATCGCCGCCGCCCTGGAAGCCGCCGTGGCGCTGCACGCCACCTACCAGTTCGAGGACATACTGGGCCACGAGGACATCGCGCCGATCCGCAAAAGCGACCCCGGCCCGGCCTTTCCGATGGCCAGCTTCAAGGCGCGCGTGCTGGGCCGGCAGTAGGCGATCGGCGCAGCGAGACCCCTCAGTTCGGCCGGCGCACCTTCAGCACGTAAAGCCGGTGCGCGCAGATGTCGATCCGCGCGCGTGAACGTTCCTGCCACACGCGCTGCGCCTCGGCCTCGTCGTGGAACGGGCCATAGCTTTCCTCGGCGCCCTCGCGCAGCGCCTGGAAATGCGAGTCCTGGAACTCGCCACCCCACACGTAATACAGCGATGGCTCGGCCGGCGCGGTCTGCATCGCGCCAGTCTCGTCGGCGTCGGTTGATTTTCCGTTCACGGCGCCACTCCTTGCAGCGGTATCCCTTCCAGCGCGAAGGCGAACAGCAGCGTGCGCTGCAGCGCGTTGAAATTGTCGTCGCTGACCAGGAACACATAAAGCCCGCCGGCGGGGCGGCGCGCAACCGCGATGCCCTCGAAATTCTCGGTGGTCAGCGGGGGCACGATGCGCGCCACCTCCTCCGGTTCCAGCACCGTGCCCGGCCCCGCCGCATCCAACTGCGCGCGGGAAACATGCGTGATGCGCGACCCGAAGCCGCGCAGCACCGCGAAGCTCCGCTCCAGCACCAGCGCCCCGCCCTGAAACCCGCCACTGTCCGGCAGGCCGGCCGCATCGGTCGGGCGGAACAGTTCCGCCGGGCGATAGGCCAGCGTGGTCCAGCCGCCGGCGCCGCCCAGCCAGGCGCGGCGGGGGGCGCCCGTTTCATCGGTGCCTTCCTCAAGCGCCAGCAGCCGGCCATCGGCCAGCAGCGTGAGCGATTCCAGCGCGGCGTTGCCGGAAGCGGTTTCCAGGCCAGGCGGGGCCGTAAAATAGTCGCCCGGCGCATCGGGACGCGCGAAGCGGCGGATGCGGTGCCAGCGCTCGAACCCCACCAGCAGCGACCCGTCCGGCAGGCGCGCCAGGCTCTCGGCATCCGCCATCGGCCCGCGCGGCAGCGGCTGGCCGGACCCATCGCGGATCGGGAACAGCGCCAGGCCCGACACGCCGGCCAGGCGGTCATTCGCCATGTCGATGCGGGCGGTCACCCACAACCCGGTATCGGTGACCGCGGTCAGGTTCAGTGCGTCATCCACCAGCAGGCCGGAGATGCCGCCCAGGCGCGGGTCGGCGGATTGCAGCTGCACGCCGCCCAGGAAGCGCAGCGCGCCGATGCGCTCGGGCGGGTTCTCCAGCGCCAGCGGCACCGGCAGCGCGCGGATCGCGGCCGGTTCGGCGCAGGCAGGCAGGGCCAGCAGCAGCAGCGTGGCGCATGCCGCGCGCAGCTGGCGCAGGATCAGGCCACCACCGGCGCCCGTTCCGCGGCCGCGCGCTCCCAGGCCGCGGCCGCGTCGTCGTCGAACAGTTCCGACAGCTTCTTCATCATCGTGCCGCCCAGCTCCTCGGCATCCACGATGGTGACCGCGCGACGGTAGTACCGCGTCACGTCGTGGCCGATGCCGATCGCCGTCACCTCCACGGCGCGCGAGGATTCGATCTGGCGGATCACGTCGCGCAAATGCTTTTCCAGGTAGTTGCCGGGATTGACCGACAGCGTGCTGTCATCCACCGGCGCGCCATCGCTGATCACCATCAGGATGCGCCGATGCTCGGGCCGCGCCACCAGGCGGCGGAACGCCCACAGCAGCGCCTCGCCGTCGATGTTCTCCTTCAGCAGCCCCTCGCGCAGCATCAGGCCGAGATTTTTTCGCGCCCGCCGCCAGGGGGCGTCGGCCGCCTTGTAGACGATGTGGCGCAGGTCGTTCAGCCGCCCGGGATTCTTCGGCTTGCCGTCCTGCACCCATTTCTCGCGCGCCTGGCCGCCCTTCCAGGCGCGCGTGGTGAAGCCCAGGATCTCCACCTTCACCGCGCAGCGTTCCAGCGTGCGCGCCAGGATGTCGGCGCTCATCGCCGCCACCGTGATGGGGCGCCCCCGCATCGACCCGGAATTGTCGATCAGCAGCGACACCACCGTGTCGCGGAACTCCATCTCGTGCTCGCGCTTGAAGCTCAGCGAGTGCGTCGGGTTGGTGACCACACGGGAAAGCCGCCCGACATCCAGCAGGCCTTCCTCCAGGTCGAATTCCCAGCTGCGCGTCTGCTGCGCCATCAGCCGGCGCTGCAGGCGGTTGGCAAGCTTGCTGACCACGCCCTGCAGGTGCTGCAGCTGCTGGTCGAGCTGGCCGCGCAGGCGAGCCAGCTCATCGGCATCGCACAGTTCGTCGGCGGAAATCTCCTCGTCGAACTGGCGGGCATAGGGCTTGTAGGCATCGCCATCCGGGCCGTGCGCACGCTGCTGGCGTTCCTGCGGACCGCCCGGCCGATCCTCACCCTCGGCGGTCTCGCTTTCCTCCTCCTCGCTTTCGGCGCCCTCCTGATCCTCGCTCTCGCCGGCCTCGGGGCGGGATTCCGACATGGTGGTGGTCTCGGTCTCCGAGCTTTCGCCCTCGCTTTCCTGGTCGCGATTGTCGGGGGTTACGTCCTCGGTGCCGTCGTCGCCGCCTTCCTCGTCGCTGTCCGCCTCGGCCTCGGTCTCCTCCTCGGCCAGATCAAGGGCGGCCAGCAGCTTGCGGGCGGCGCGGGTGAAGGCGGCCTGGTCGTCCTGCGCCTCGGCCATGGCGGCGAAGGCATCGTCGGCGCGCTCGCCCATGGTGCCGCGCCACATCTCCAGCACGCGGCGCGCCGCATCGGGCGCCGCCTCGCCGCTCATTTTTTCGCGCGCCAGCAGCGCGATGGCGACGGGCAGCGGCAGCTGGTCCTTCCGCGTCATGCGGTCGTAGCCTTCGGTCTCGCACTCCTCGCTCAGTCGCGCGCGCAGATTGGCCGCCACGCCGGTCATGAAGCGGCCGCCCACCACCTCCACGCGCGCCTGCTCGACCGCGTCGTACACCTCGCGCGCCTCGCGTCGCGCCGGCATGCGGCGGTTATGCGTGGCGTCGTCGTGGTGGCGCAGTTTCAGCGCAATGCTGTCCGCGGCACCGCGCAGCCGCGAAACCTCCGCGCCAGGCAGCGCGCGGGTGGGCAGCGGCAGGCGGGCGCGCTTGCCGGCCAGGCCCGCGGGGCCAGGCTGGAAGGCAACCTCGACCTCGGGGTTGCCGGCGATCGCGCGCAGCACGCCGGTGGTGGCGCGCTTGAAGGCTTCCTGCCGCGTGGCGTCGGGTTCCTTGGCCATCTAGCGGCGTCCTGGCGCTGACGCGCGCAGGAGGGGCGCTGCCCCTCCTGCACCTCCCCGCCAGGGGTCGAGGACCCCTGGACCCCATTGCCCTTCGGGCAGGCCCCCGCGCGCGAAGCCGCGCGAGGGGCCTGCCCGAAGGGCAGGGGGTTCCAAGGGCCTCAGGCCCTTGGCGGGAGGGTGCAGGGAGGGCAGCGCCCTCCCTGCGTGCGCCAGCACCAGGCCCACGCTAGATGCCCTTGCGCGGCCCGAGGCCCAGCGGCAGGTCTTCGTTGAAGCAGCGCTGGTAGTATTCCGCCACGGTGGCGCGTTCCGCCTCGTCGCACTTGTTCAGGAACGTCACGCGGAAGGCGAATGCCACGTCGCCGAAGATCTTGGCGTTCTCCGCCCAGGTGATCACGGTGCGGGGCGACATCACGGTGCTGATGTCGCCGTTGATGAAGCCCGCGCGGGTCAGGTCGGCCAGGGCCACCATCTGCCCGGTGCGCTTCTTCATCGCGGCGTCGGCGCTGTCGAGGCCGAGCTTGGCCATGATGATGTCGGTTTCCTGCGCGTGCGGCAGGTAGTTCAGCGTGGCCACGATGTTCCAGCGGTCCATCTGGCCCTGGTTGATCTGCTGCGTGCCGTGGTACAGGCCCGAGGTATCGCCCAGCCCCACCGTGTTGGCGGTGGCGAACAGCCGGAAGCAGGGGTGCGGGCGGATCACGCGGTTCTGGTCCAGCAGGGTGAGCTTGCCCTCGACCTCCAGCACGCGCTGGATCACGAACATCACGTCGGGCCGGCCGGCATCGTATTCGTCGAACACCAGGGCGCAGGCGTGCTGCAGCGCCCAGGGCAGGATGCCTTCGCGGAATTCGGTCACCTGCTTGCCGTCGCGCAGCACGATCGCGTCCTTGCCGATCAGGTCGATGCGGCTGATGTGGCTGTCCAGGTTCACCCGGATGCAGGGCCAGTTCAGCCGCGCGGCGACCTGTTCGATGTGGGTGGATTTGCCGGTGCCGTGATAGCCCTGCACGATCACGCGCCGGTTGTGCGCGAAGCCGGCCAGGATCGCCATGGTGGTCTCGCGGTCGAAGCGGTAGGCGGTGTCCAGGTCGGGCACATGCTCGGTGCGCTGGCTGAAGGCGGGCGCGAGCATGTCGGACTCGAAGCCGAACACGTCGCCGACGCGAACCTGCGTGTCGGGCAGGTTGATCGTGCTGGTGGCGGGGGCGCGGGCTTCGGCCAAGGCGGCAACCTTGTTCATGTCGGTGTCCAACGGGATGGAAAGCGGTCGTCCAGGGCAGTCTAGCCCCGCATGATGCGGCTGCGAAGGCGGGGGCTGCGAGGAAGGGTTAGGGACCGTGGCCGACGCCCCTTGCCGGCGCGCAGCCACGCTGCGCGCCGAGGCGCCGAAGGCGCCCGCGCACGGTTGCGCGAGCCAAGCGGCCGGAGGCCGCGCCCGGCGCCTGAGGGCAAGCGAAGATTCACGCGGCGGCGCGCAGCCGGCCGCGCAGAAAAGTATAGGCTTCGTTGATCGCCTTCACCCGCTCCTCGGCCGCGGCATCGCCGCCATGCGTGTCGGGGTGGTGGCGCTTCACCAGCGCCTTCCAGCGCGTGCGCACGTCGTCCAGCGTCACCGGCCACACCAGGTCCAGCGTGGCCAGGGCGGGCTTCAGCTCGGACGGCGCATCGCTGCGTGGCGGTGGCGCCTGGCGGCGCTTGCCGTGCAGCAGACCCAGCGGGTCGGCCAGGCGTTCCTCCAGCGAAGCGGCGCCCAGGCTGCCCAGCGGCCAGGTGGGGCGGCCCCAGGTGCTGTCCTGGCGCACCGCGGCTTCGATGTCGGCCGGAGTCATGCCGCGGTAGAAATCCCAGGCGGCGTTGTATTCGCGCACATGGTCCAGGCAGAACCAGTAGTACTGGTTCAGCGTGCGCCGTGATTTCGGCGCGCGGAATTCGCCCTGGTTCGGGCAGCCCGGCGTCTCGCACGGGCGGAAAACGCCATCGGGCGGCGGCTCGGCCGCGAAGCGGGGGCGTCGGGGGCGGCGGTCGGCCATCGTGTATCTATGGGACGGTCGCGCAACACTGACAAGCAAGTGCGAAGGCCGTAAACCATGCCCGCATGACAGCCGAGCCAAGCCGTGCCGAGCGCATCACCCAGGCCGTGCGCCAGGCCTATCCGGATGCCGAGATCGCGCTGGTCGATGATTCGGCCCGCCACGCAGGCCACGCGGGTGCCGCCCCGGGCGGCCAGACGCATTACCGGCTGAGCGTGGTCAGCGAGGCTTTCGCGGGCCAGGACCGGGTGGCGCGCGGCCGGCGCATCAACGCGCTGCTGGCCGCCGAGTTCGACACCGGCCTGCACGCGCTCAACGTGGTGCTGCGCACCCCCGCCGAGCAGGCGGCCCTGGCGCCGGCCGGGCAAAACACGCGCGCGTAACCAGCCCTTAATCCTCGCACGGCATGCTGGCTTTCCTGGCGCGGGCAGTCTTGCCGGCGCGCGGATGAGGGTCGGGCATATGGCGCGCAGCACGTTGGTCAACCGCAACATCATCGCCGAGCGTGGCCGCACGTCCATGCGGCTGGAGCCGGAGCTGTGGGACGCGCTGTCGGAAATCTGCCGGCGCGAGCGGATTTCGCCCAGCGAGTTGTGCCGCCGGATCGAGCGGGCGGGCATCCCCGGTGGCCGTACCAGCGCGATGCGGGTGTGGATCCTGCGCTATTTCCGCGCCGCCGCGACGGAAGCGGGGCACATGGAAGCCGGCCACGGCAGCGCGCCCGAGGGCATGAACGGCTTTGCCGAGGAGCCATCCGCGATGTCGCAGCGCGACGCCGCGGCGCCGCTGGCCATGGTGGCCGCGGCGCGGGACGGCGGGGGCTAACCCGCGCGCTCGCCCAGCTTCCCGCCCGTGTAGTACTCGGGCCAACGCGCCGCCACGATCGGGCTGTCGCTGGCATAGGCGTGGCAGGTGTTCAACAACGCCGGTGCGCGCGCCGGCGTTCCGCCTGCCGTCAACGACTCCTTCGCCCGCTTCGCCCGCACCGCATACAGCGTCTGGAACGCCACGGTGCCCAGCGGTTGCAGCAGCTCCACCAGGTGCGTGCAGCCATGCACGCCGCCCACGCGCTCCTTCGCGGCGCGCAGGAAGCCGGGGCCGATGCGCAGGCCCGCCAGGCGCGCGAAGTTGGGCGTGATGTCGGGGCACATGGTGTGCGGGCCGTGCAGCGTGGCGGCCTCGCACGCCGTGATCCGCATGTCGGCATCCACGGTCAGGCGCATGCGCATTTCGTGCAGCGGCTCGCCCGGCTCGATCCGGCCGCTGGCGCGGTCGGCATTGTCAAAGCCGTAGGTCTTGGTGTCGGTCAGGTGGGCTTCGATGTCGAACAGGCCGTCCGCGCGCTCGTAGCCGCGCAGAGAAATGTCGCGCAGGTGCAGCAGCGCGCGCGGGGCGGGGGGCGACAGGTCCTGCCGGGGCGGTTCGTCGGTCATGATGCGTCGCAACATAGGCGGCAGCGACGGGCGGCGCCACCGCGCACCGACAGGGCTGGTCAGACCGCAGCGCGCGCGCCTATCGTTGCGCAACACCAACGCGCGACCAACCGCGACGCACGACAAAAACGTGGAGAGAAACGACCGATGAAGATGTCCCGCCGCTTCTTCGCGCATTGCATGGCCTGCGCGCCCGTGGCCGCCGGCTTCGCCGCCACGCCGGCCGCCGCGCAATGGGCGCCGCCGCCGGCCGCGCAGCGCTGCCCCAGCCGCTGGGGTGCCGCCGACCTGCGCGGTGCCATGAACCTGCAGACCTCCGCCCAGGTGCAGAAGGCGGCCGGCCTGATCAAGACCGGCCGCGTGGTCGAACTGGGCCACCGGCTGGAACAGTCCATGCCGTTCTTCGGCACCCGCCGGTTCGACGTGCACATGAAGCGCACGTTCATGAACCCGCAGGCCAACCAGCGCGGGTCGAACGAGGAATACGTGGTGGGCGAGATCGGCCAGGTCGGCACCCAGTTCGACGCCTTCCCGCACCAGACCATCGGCGACGAGGTGTACAACTGCAACAAGCTGCCCGAGATGATCACGCGCGACGGCTTCACCCGCATGGGCGTGGACACGGTGGGGCAGATCTTCACGCGCGGCGTGCTGATCGACGTGGCGGGGCAGAAGGGCGTGCCGGTGCTGCCGGACGACTACGAGATCACGGTCGCCGACCTGCAGGCGGCGCTGGCCGCGCAGGGCAACACGGCGCTGGAACCGGGCGACGTGGTGCTGATCCGCACCGGCTGGGAGCAGTTCTGGGGCACCGACAACCCGCGCTACGTGCGCACCTGCCCCGGTATCGGCGTTGACGCCGCCAATTGGCTGATCGAGCGCCAGCCCATCGTGCTGGGCGCCGACAACTGGCCGGTGGAATGCGCGCCCAGCAAGACCATGCCGCACGCCTCGCTGCCGGTGCACCAGATCGCGCTGGTGGTGAACGGTGTGCACCTGCTGGAGAATCTGCGCCTGCGCGAACTGGCCGAGGCGCGCACCTACGCCTTCGCGTTCAACATGCAGCCGCTGAAGATCCGCGGCGGCAGCGGCAGCACGGTGGCGCCCACGGCGATCCTGTAGTCGGGTTGGGTGCGCTGCGGCCTACGCCGCGCACCCTTCCGCGACCAGCAGGTCGCGCACCGCGTCCTGTTCGATGTCGGGGGCCACGAAGGCCTGGCCGATGCCGCGCGCCAGGATGAAAACCAGGCGGCCGTCGCGCGCCTTCTTGTCCTTTCGCATGTGGCCCAGCAGGCGCTCGGCCGACAGCGTGTTGCGCCGCAGATCGCCGATGCGCGCCGGCAGGCCGCAGGCCGCCACATGCGCGCGCACGCGCGCCGCATCGGCCGGCGGGCACAGGCCAAGCCGGTCGGACAGCGCGAACGCCAGGCACAGGCCAAGCGCCACCGCCTCGCCGTGCAGCAGCGCCTCGCCGTAGCCGAACTCGGCCTCGAAGGCGTGGCCGAAGGTGTGGCCCAGGTTCAGCAGCGCGCGGCCCCCGGCGGGGTCGGTCTCGCGCTCGTCGGCGGCGACCACGCCCGCCTTGAACAGCGTGGCATGCTCGATCGCATGGGTCAGCGCCGCGGCGTCGCCCTGCAGCAGGGCGGCGGCATGTGCCTCGCACCACGCCACGAAGCCAGGATCGGCGATCAGCCCGGCCTTAAGAATCTCCGCGTAGCCGGCGGCCAGTTCGCGCCGGGGCAGGGTGGCCAGCACGTCGGTATCGGCCAGCACCAGGCGCGGCTGGTGGAAGGCGCCCACCAGGTTCTTGCCCTCGGCCGTGTTGATGCCGGTCTTGCCGCCTACCGAACTGTCCACCTGCGCCAGCAGGGTGGTGGGCACCTGCACGAAATCCAGCCCCCGCAGCAGCGTGGCCGCGGCGAACCCGGCCAGGTCGCCGACCACGCCGCCGCCCAGCCCGAATACCACCGCGCGCCGGTCGATGCCGGCGGCCAGCGCCGAGCGCGCCACGTGCTCCAGCGTGGCGAAGCCTTTCGAGCCCTCGCCGGCCGGCACCACGATGAAGGTGGCGACGAAGCCTGCCTCGGCGAGGCTCGCCATGAAGCGGTCCAGGTGCAGCGTGGCCACGGTCGCATCGGTCACCACCACGGCGCGGCGGCCGGGTCTGAAATTCGCCAGCACCTGGGCCGCGTGCGCGCCGGCGCGGGCCAGCAGGCCGGGCCCCACCAGGATGTCGTAGCCGCGCTCCGACAGGTCCACCGGCACGCGGCGCGGCGCCCGGGCCTGCGCCAGCGCGGCCAGCACCCGCTGCACCGTGCCGTCCGGCGGCTCGTCGCTGCAATCGACGATCACGTCGGCCTGGGCATAGATCGGGCCGCGCTCGGCCAGCAGGCGGGTCAGGATCGCCTCCACGTCGCCGCCGGCCAGCAGGGGCCGGCCTTCGCGGGCCGAGCAGCGGCGCACCAGCACCGGCAGTTTCACCCGCAGCCACACGCTGGTGGCGTGCAGGCGCACGGCGGCGCGGGTGGCGGGGTCGATGAAGGCGCCGCCGCCGGTGGCGATCACCGCGGGCGGCCCGGCCAGCAGGCGGGCGATCACGCGCCGCTCGCCATCGCGGAAGGCGGGTTCGCCCAGGCGGGCGAAAATCTCCGGCACGGTCATGCCGGCGGCGGCTTCGATCTCGGTATCGGCGTCGCGGAACGGCATGCCCAGCCGCGCGGCCAGCCGGCGCCCGATCGAGGTCTTGCCGGCGCCCATCAGCCCCACCAGCACGATCGGGCGGGTGCGCCAGGCGGGCAGGTCAGCCAGCAGGGTGGCGGTTGCAGCGGTCACGGGCGCAAGCTAGCACGGCAGGGGAAGGCGCGAAGCGTTGGGGCCACGGAGGCCGAGTCGGTGGGTCGGATCAGCCTGATCGTCGCTGCTGTGGTGCTGCTGGTGCTGGCTGCCGGCGTGGCGTTCATGGGCATCTTCCCGCCCGAACCGCAGACCCGGACCATCGAGCGGCCGGTGCCGCTGGAGCGCGTGGCACCTGGTGGCGCGCCCGCAACCGCCCCCGCGCGATGAGCCTTGATCGCCACGCCGAAGCGTTCCTGGAAATGCTGGCGGCCGAGCGGGGGCATGCGAAGAACACGCTGTCCGCATACGCCACCGACCTGCAGGATTTCGCCGGCCATGCCGGCCCGCCGGCCGAGGCCGACGAGGCCGCCGTGCGGTCCTTCATGGCACGGCTGCACGCGCAGGGCGCCGCGGCCACCACGCAGGCGCGCAAGCTTTCCTGCCTGCGCCAGTTCTTCCGCTTCCTGTACCGCGAAGGCATGCGCGCCGACGACCCGACGCTCGCCCTCGACAGCCCGCGCCTGCCGCGCGCCGTGCCCCGGCCGCTGACCGAGGCCGAGATGCTGGCGCTGATCGCGGCCGCCGCCGACGAGGCCTCGCCGTTGCGCGAGATGCTGCTGGCGCTGCTGGAGATCGCCTATGGCGCCGGGCTTAGGGTGTCGGAGCTGGTGGCGCTGCCGCGCGGCGCGCTGGCCGGCGGTGCGGCAGCGCTGCTGCTCAGCGGCAAGGGCGCCAAGGAACGCCTGGTGCCGCTGACCCGCGCGGCGCGCGAGGCGGCGACCGCCTGGATCAGGGTGGCGCCCGCCGGCAGCCGCTTCCTGTTTCCCGCGCGGGGTGGTGCCAAGCCGCTGCCGCGCCAGCGCGTGGGGCTGCTGCTGAAGCGCCTGGCCGCGCGGGCCGGGATCGATCCCGCCCGCGTCAGCCCGCATGTGCTGCGGCATTCCTTCGCCACCCACATGCTGGATGGCGGGGCCGATCTGCGCAGCCTGCAGACCATGCTGGGGCACAGCGACGTGGCCACCACCCAGGTCTATACCCAGGTCGCCCTGTCGCGCGCCCAGGCGGCGGTGGAAGCAGCGCACCCGCTGGCGCGAAGGCGCAAGGCTTGAACCCGCGCCCTTCGCGTGTAGAACCCCTGCCATGCGCCATTACCTGGATTTCGAGAAGCCGCTGGCCGAGCTGGAAGGCAAGATCGAGGAGCTGAAGCACCTGTCGGACAACGGCGACCTCAACATCGCCGAGGAAATCGCCCCGCTGCGCGACAAGGCCGACAAGCTTTTGCGCGCCACCTACGCCAAACTGACCGCCTGGCAGAAGACCCAGGTGGCGCGCCATCCGGACCGGCCGAAGGCGCTGGCCTATGTCGGCGCGCTGATCACCGACTGGACACCGATGAGCGGCGATCGCGCCTTCGCCGATGATGCCGCCGTGGTGGCCGGGCTGGGCCGCTTCCAGGGCCGCGCCGTGGCCGTGCTGGGCACCGAGAAAGGTGCCGATACGGATACGCGCGTAAAGCACAATTTCGGCATGGCGCGGCCCGAGGGCTACCGCAAGGCGCGCCGCGTGATCGAGCTGGCCGGCCGCTTCGGCCTGCCGATCCTGACCCTGGTCGATACCGCCGGCGCCTATCCCGGCATCGACGCCGAGGCGCGCGGCCAGGCGGAGGCGATCGCGCGCTCGATCGACGCATGCCTGGCCGCCCCCGTGCCGATCGTGGCCACCATCATCGGCGAGGGCGGCAGCGGCGGTGCCATCGCGCTGGCCGCGGCCGATCGCATCCTGATGCTGGAGCACAGCGTGTATTCGGTGATCAGCCCCGAGGGCTGCGCCAGCATCCTGTGGCGCGATTCCGCCCAGGCGGCCGAGGCGGCCGAGGCCATGCAAATGAGCGCCGAGCCCTTGAAGAAGTTCGGCATCGTCGATGCCATCGTGCCCGAGCCGATGGGTGGCGCGCATCGCGACCCGGCGGCGGCGATCAGCGCCGTGGGCGAGTGCCTGGCGCGCGAGCTGGACCGGGTCGGCGGCACCGAGCCTGCCGTGCTGGTGGCGCAGCGGCGCGAGAAATTCCTGGCCATGGGGCGCACCGCTCCCGCGTGAGTTCCATGCCCCCCGGCCTGCAGCGGATTGCCTCGATCAGCCTGGGCGGGCTGGGGGCGGTGGCGGCGCTGCTGCTGTGGTGGGTCGTGCGGGACGTGATCGCGGAACCTTCGGGGGCGAGCTCCATGGCGGTGCGGCTGGGCATGGCCGGCGCGGCGCTGCTGCCGGCCGCCGCCCTGCTGTTCCTGATGGTGCTTGCTTCGTCCGCCGCACGCTTCGTGCAGGCGGCGTTCGACCCGCTGGCGCGGCCCGAAGGGCGTTTCATCGCGCTGAACCAGCGCGTGATCACGAACACGGTGGAGCAGCTTTGCGTGTTCGCCCCCGCGCTGCTGGCCTGGGCAGCGGGCGGGGGGGCCGCGGCGATGCCGGGGGTGCTGGCCGCCGCCCTGCTGTTCGCGCTGGCGCGCGCCGCGTTCTGGGCCGGCTACCACGTGCACCCGATGGCGCGCGCGCCGGGCATGGCGGCGGGCCTTGCGCTCAACGCGCTGGCGCTGGTGGCAGCGGCGAGGGCGTGGCTGGGGTAGGCGCTTCGGCCCGGGCCAGTCCCGGCTCCGCCGCCTACCCGAACAACTCCAGCGGCGCCAGCGCCGCCTTGACCCCCGCATCCCCCGGCAGTCCACCCTTCGGAAACAGCCGCGTCACATGCCCCATCTTGCGCCCCGGCCGTGCCAGAACCTTGCCGTAGTGGTGCGCGCTGAGGCCGGGCGTGGCGACAAGGGCGGGCCACAGCGCCATGTCATGCGGCCCGATCAGGTTCAGCATCACCGCATCGGCATGGCGGCCGGGATCGGGCAGGGCCAGGCCGGCCACGGCGCGGATGTGCAGCGCGAACTGGCTTTCGACGCAGGCCTCGATGGTCCAGTGGCCGGAATTGTGCGGCCGCGGCGCGATCTCATTGGCCAACAGGCGGCCATCGGCCGACAGGAAGAACTCCACCGCCAGCAATCCCACCAGATCAAGGGCTTCCGCCACTTTTCGCGCGGCGCGCTCGGCGTCCCGCGCGATCTCAGGCATCACCCTTGCGGGGGCGAAGGTGGCGTGCAGGATGTGGTGGTGGTGGCGGTTCTCGACCGCGTCGAAGCTTTGCACCGCGCCGTCGGCACCGCGCGCGACGATCGCGGAAAGCTCGCAGGCGAAATCCACGAAACCTTCCAGGATCAGGGGCTTGGGCGCCAATTTTGCGAAGGCCTCGGTGAGTGATGCGGGGTCGTGCACCCGCGCCTGGCCGCGCCCGTCATAGCCCAGCCGGGTGGTTTTCAGCACCGCCGGGAATTTTATGCGCGCGGCGGCCGGCGCCAGGTCGGCCTCGGTCTCGATCGCGGCCCAGGGGGCGGTGGCGATGCCGGCCGCGTTCAGGAAGCGCTTTTCCTCCAGGCGGTCCTGGCTGATCGCCAGCACCCGTGCCGAGGGCCGCACCGGACAGCGCGCCTCCAGCAGGCTGAGTGCGTCGGCCGAGACGTTCTCGAACTCGAAGGTCACGGCATCGACCGCGGCCGCGAAGCCCTCCAGCGCGACCAGATCGTCGTAGGGCGCCACGGTTTCGGCCGCCGCCACGCGGCCGGCGGGGCTGTCAGCCTCGGGCGAAAAAATGTGCACGCGGTAGCCAAGCCGTGCGGCGGCCATGGCGCTCATGCGCCCCAGCTGCCCGCCGCCGATGATGCCGATGGTGGCGCCGGGGGGAAGCGGCCCCGCTTCAGGCAATGGGTCAGGCATCAGGCGCGTCGGGCACGGCCTCCGCCTGCCGCTGGCGCCAGACGGCCAGCCGGTCGGCCAGGCCCGGATCGGACAGCGCCAGGATGCTGGCCGCCAGCAGCGCCGCGTTGATCGCCCCCGCGCGCCCGATGGCCAGCGTGCCCACCGGGATGCCGGCCGGCATCTGCACGATGGAATGGAGCGAATCGACGCCGCGCAGCGCATGGCTTTCCACCGGCACGCCCAGCACCGGAAGCTGGGTCAGGCTGGCCACCATGCCCGGCAGGTGCGCCGCACCCCCGGCGCCGGCGATGATCACCTTCAGCCCCCGTGCCGCGGCACCGCGCCCGTACAGCACCATGCGATCGACTGTGCGATGCGCGCTGACCACCTTGCATTCATGTGCAATCTCAAGGGCTTTGAGCGTTTCGCTCGTGTGGCGCATGGTCTCGAAGTCGGATGTCGAGCCCATGATCACGCCCACCAAGGGCGGCATCAGGCGATGATGTCCGGCAGCAGGCGGCTTTCCAGCCAGGCGATCTCGTCCTTCAGCTTCAGCTTCCTTTTCTTCAGTCGCGCCAGCTGGATCTGGTCCACCGGCGCCTGCGCCGACAGCCGCGCGATCACCGTATCCAGGTCGCGATGCTCGCTTTGCAGGGCGGTCAGGCGGGAGGTGATCTCGTCGCGGTCTTCCATGCGGGTCCCGGCGATCAACCCTGGCGTCAGGGCGGAGTCGCGCCGCACACTAACCCCAAGTCCGACCCCTTTGGGAGTGCCGGCATGCCGCGCATTGGCGTGATGACCACCGGCGGCGACTGCGCCGGGCTGAATGCCGCGATCCGCGCCGTGGTGGCGCGCGCGGCGCATGACGGGGCCGAGGTGCTGGGCATCCGCAACGGCACCGCCGGGCTGATGCTGCCCACGCCGGCCTTCGTGTCGCTGGATTCGGGCATCGTCGATGGCCCGCTGCTGCGCCAGGGCGGCACCATCCTGGGCAGCGTGAACCGCGGCGACCCGTTCGAATACCCCATGCCCGATGGCAGCGTGGGCGACGTGTCCGACCGCGTGGCGCGCGGCTACCACATGCTGGGCCTGGATAACCTGGTGGCCATCGGCGGCGACGGCAGCATGAAGATCATGGCGCGCATGGAACAGGCGCAGGGCCTGAAGTTCATCGGCGTGCCCAAGACGATCGACAACGACCTGGCCGCGACCGATGCCGCGATCGGCTTCGCCACCGCCGTCGATACCGCGGTCGAGGCGCTCGACCGGCTGCAACCCACCGCCGCCAGCCACGGCAGGGTGATGGTGCTGGAGGTGATGGGCCGCGATGCCGGCCATATCGCGCTGTCGGCCGGCATCGCCGGCGGCGCCGACGTGATCCTGATCCCGGAGATCCCCTGGCGCGTCGCCCCGGTGGCCGCCGCCATGCGCCGCCTGGCCGAGCGCGGGCGCAACTACGTGCTGGTGGTCGTGGCCGAGGCCGTGCGCGACCCGGAGGGCGAGGTGGCGCTGCTGGGCCCCGCCCGCCCCGGCGCCATGCCGCGCCTGGGCGGCATCGGCGCCCGCGTGGCGCATGCGCTGGAGGAAGCCACCGGGTCGGAAGCCCGCGTCACGGTGCTGGGCCACGTGCAGCGCGGCGGCCAGCCGGACGCGGCGGACCGGCTGCTGGCCGCGGCGCTGGGCGTGCGCGCCGCCGAGCTGGCGCTGGCCGGCAAGTCTGGCCGCATGGTGGCCTGGCAGGCCGGCCGGGTGGTCGATGTGCCGGTCGCCGAGGCCATTGTCAGCCGCCCGGTCGATCCGATCGGGCCGCTGGCGGCCACCGCGCGGGGCTTGGGAATCTGCCTGGGCGATCAATGACGTGCAGAACTTCACGCGATGCTACTCAAGATTGTGATGATTCGTTGACGCCGGGTTTGATAGGCTTCCGCCGATCGACAAGAAGGGAGCATCCATGAATCCGATGCCGCGGCTGCAGACGCTGAACGATCGCCACCAGGCCCTTGAGGCGCAGATTGCCCAGGAAGGCACCCGCCCCCGCCCCGATGAACTGGCCCTGGCACGCCTGAAGCGCGAGAAGCTGCGGCTGAAGGAGGAGATGGAGAAGCTGCGGGGGATCGCCGGCCGGGCCTGACGCACCAGCCCATTCTCGCGCTGCCATTCTCGCGCTGACTGGGATCGGCGAAGCGCCGCTCACCCTGTCCCTCTCCCGAGGGAGAGGGAACGCTCACGACACCACTCGCCAGAGAGGGTCCCCTCTCCCTCGGGAGAGGGACAGGGTGAGGGGCGCTTCGACCCCAGTGAGCGCAACGATGCTCCAGGCGCCCGGCTACACCCTGGCGCAGTCCACCCAGCCGCCAATGCGGCTCGATTCCAGGCATGCATCGATGAACGCCAGGCCCTGGGTGCCGGTGATCGCGTCGGGGGCGTGCGTGGCCAGGGGGTCGGGCGGCAGGCCGGCGCGGCGGGCGGCGACCAGGTCGGCGAAATCGACATAGACGTTGGCGAAGGCCTCGATGAAGGCCTCCGGATGGCCGGGCGGCAGGCGGGCGGCCCGGCGCGCGGCCGGATGAAGCGTGGGCAGGCCGCGCGTGCGGATTTCGGCGGCGCGGTTGTGGCGCATCACGCGCAGTTCGTTGGCGGCGGATTGCTGCCAGAACAGGCCGCCCGCCTCGCCATGGGCGTCCAGCGCCACCGCGTTCTCGGCCCCCGTCGCCGCCTTGGTCACGAACAGCACCCCGCGCGCGCCGTGTTCCATGCGCAGGATCACGGCGGCGGTGTCGTGCGCCGCGCGGCCGGGCAGCGCGGCACCGACATCGGCCAGCACGGCCGCCACGCGCTGGCCGGTGACATAGGTCAGCAGCTGGTGCGCATGCGTGCCGATATCGCCCAGCACATGGCTCAGCCCGCCCACCGCCGGGTCGAGCCGCCATTTCAGCCGGGCCGGCATGGCCGCCGGATCATCCTCCACCCGCGTGCCGAGCGAGCCTTGCAGGTAGGTGACGTGCACGACCCGGAGCGCGCCCAGTTCGCCGGCGGCCACGGCGGCGCGCGCCTCGCGCACCATCGGGTAGCCGGAGTAGTTGTGCACCAGCGCCAGCACCAGGCCCCGGTCGCGCGCCATCGCGGCCAGGGCGGCGGCACTTTGCGTGTCGTTGGTCAGCGGCTTGTCGCAGATCACGTCCAGGCCGGCCCGCAGCGCGAGCGCCGCGATGGCGGCGTGGCTGTCGTTGGGGGTCATGATCGCGACCGCGCTGATGCCGTCGGGCCGCGCCGCCTCGGCCGCCAGCATCGCCGGCACGTCCGCGTAGCCGCGCAGGCCCAGGGCCGCGGTTTCGGCCAGCGCCCGATCCGGGTGGCCGGAGAGCACGCCGGCGACCAGGTCGAACCGGTCGTCCAGCCGGGCGGCCATGCGGTGCACGGGGCCGATCAGCGCGGCACCGCCGCCGCCGACCAGGCCGAGCCGAAGCTTCGGGCCTGGCGTGGTCAGGCCGCTTCGGACGGCGACTCGTCGGCCGCCGGTGCCGCGGGTTCGGGCAGGGGCTGGCCCGCGGCGGCGCGGCGGGCGCGCGCCTGCTCGATCTCGGCGTTCAGGTCGCCCTGGCTGCACAGGCCCAGGATCACCGGGTCGCGCGGCTTGATGTTGGGGCTGTTCCAGTGGCTTTTGTCGCGCACCTTGGCGATGGTTTCCTTGGTCGTGCCGATCAGCTTGGCGACCTGCAGTTCGCTGAGCTCGGGGTGGTTCTTCAAGAGCCAGGCGATCGCATCGGGCTTGTCGTTGCGCTTCGACACGGGGGTGTAGCGGGCACCCTTGCCGCGCGCGGTCGGCACCGGCAGCGTCGAGCGCGACATCTGCAGCCGCGCATTGGCATCGGCCTCGACGCGGGCGATCTCGTCCTTGGTGAGCTGGCCGGCGGCGATCGGGTCGTGGCCGACGATGCCGATCGCCACCTCGCCATCGGCGATCGCCTGCACTTCCAGCGGGTGCATGCCGACGAAATCGGCGATCTGGTCGAACGACAGCGCGGTCTTGTCGATCAGCCACACGGCGGTTGCCTTGGGCATGAGCGGGAGCGTCATTGAATCCGGCCTTTCAAGGGCTTGGGCGGCGCGGGGTGCGGCACGGCACCTCTCTCGCGGTCGGCTGCAACATGCGTATGCTGGGGGCCAGGGTCAAGCAAGGATGACGCGCGATGGAAGAAGACCTGCCCCGCCCGAAGCCGGTGCTGCTGGCACGCCCGGCCTTCGACGATTTCTCGGTCGAGGCGCTGCGCCTGTACATCGCCGACCTGCGGGCCGAGATCGCCCGCGCCGAGGCCGCGATCGCCGGCAAGCAGGGTGCCAGGAACGCGGCCGAGAGCTTTTTCCGGAAAGGCTGATTTCCGGAAGAGCTGACTTCCGGAAGGGCTGGGGCGGCAGCCCCGGTTCAGCCCTGCTTGAGGCCGATGCCCGCGAAGCGCTTGTTGAACTTGGCCACCTGGCCGCCCGAGGACACCTGGCGCTGCTGCCCGGTCCAGGCCGGATGCACCTTCGGGTCGATATCCAGCCGCAGCGTATCGCCCGGCTTGCCCATGGTGCTGCGGGTCTTGAACGACGTGCCGTCGGTCATGATCACGGTGATCTCGTGGTAGCCGGGGTGGATATCGGGCTTCATCGCGGGCATGCTCCATGAGCGCGCCGATACCGACCGGCGCGATCGCAGCCGGGCCTATAGCGAAGCGGCGCCGTCCGCGCAACCGAAGCCCGGCAGGCGAAGCCCGGCACGGGGGCGAGCCGCGGGTTGCGTGCCCGCGGTCACTTCCAGCCGTCCAACAGCATCAGGTCCTTCGGGTCGCGGCCGATGGCCATCAGGTTGGTCCACACCGCGGCCTTCAGGTCCCGGAACGGGTTCAGCCTGCGCCCGGCGTTGCGATAGTCGGGCAGGGTGGTGTCGAAGTCCTTCATCCGCATCGGTCCGACGCTCGCGCCCGCGCGCATGTAGCGCGCCAGAATCAGCGCCGCCTTGGTCGGGCCGGGCACGTCGCCGCGGCCCAGCATGGCCTCGGCCTCGGCGTCGTCGGTGGCGCGGGCCCACAGCGCCTCGGCAGTGTAGGCAATCATCTCGTACTCCCAGCGCCACAGGTCCAGGCCGGCATACTTGCGATCCAGCGCGGCGTGGGTGGCTTCGTGCGCGATGGTGATCCGCGCGTCGAACGAGGCGGTGGAGTCGTTCCTGAACACGAACTCGTCCATGCCAGAATCGTACACGGCCACCTCGTTCTTCAGCCCCGAGTCCACCCGCGCGCTCAGCCTGCCGTCGTTCAGTGCGCCGCGCACGTGGTGCAGGTCGAGCGGCCTCAACGAGTAGGGCGCGAAAGTGAAATGTGGGTAGCGCGCCACCAGGCCGCTGAGTGCCTGGGCCACCCTTGTGTGGAACGGCAGGCCCGGCATGCCGCGCGTCCAGCCCACCGGCGGGATGTAGAGGTAGCCGGGGTCGGCCTGGTCGAAGGTGAAGTTCTTACCGTCGGTCGTGGCCCGCCAGCACCCGATGTAGTGGTGCATGTACCAGTTCACCTGGCGCGGCGTAGGCTTCTGGTGGCCGGGTGTGCCGAAATTCCAGCTGATCAGGTCCCACACGTCGGTCACGCCCCAGGCATTGGCCACCATGGCCCAGTCCTGCCCGCCAATCACCCTGTACCGGTCGCGCGAGCCTGGCCGCGGCCAGGGCGGCCGCGGCTTCGGCGGGTTGTGCATGCGGTTGAGCTTGAAGTGCCCCTCGGGCTTGTGCTTCGGCGGCGGCGGGTCGGCCATGCGAAATCCCCGGCGGCCCCCCACGCTGGCGCGACAATCAGTAAATACAGGCAAGGGCCACGATGCAAGCCTACAGCGTGGTGGTCCGCACCTCGCCCCGCTCGATGGCATAGGCCGCATCGACCAGCGGCTTCAGCAGCGCCGGATTGCTTTCCGTAATCAGGATGGCGCGGTCAGGCTCCGCATCCCTCAGTCGCCATAGCGCATCGAAGTAAGCAAGGCCCGAAGCCACGCTGTTCTGGCGGAAGCCGGCCCTCACGCCTTTGTCCCTCACCCATGCAATGGGAGAGTGACAGAGGCGTGAGGGCCCGGCCGCGGCCAGGGCTGCATGGGCTTATGCACGCGCTCACGCTCGAAATGCGGCCCGGGCGCGTGGCGCGGCTTGGACGGAAACGTCATGGCGGACCCAGCTGGTGCGCGCACGCTGCACCGATCGCCCGTCACACGCCATCGAACTCTTCGAGGATGAAGGCGACGTCGCTGTAAGTCGCGCTGTGCTGGATGGTGATCATCAGGTTGGCCAGGGGATTGAGGTTGCGCACCGGATCACGATAGTCGGGCAGCTGCGTATCGACGTCGCCCAGGAACATGCGGCCGCCTGTCCGCCTCGCGCCCCGCAGGTAGCGCGCCAGGATATAGGCATCCTTCCAGATGCTGACACGCGCGCCGTACGCCTTGACCATGCGCTCGACGCGCGCGTCGTCGACGCTTCGGGCATAAAGCGCGGTGGCGGTGTAGGCGAACAGCTCGTTGGCCCAGCGGTAGATCTCCGCCTCGCTCTCGTCGATCATGGCGTGCGTCGCCTCGTGCACCAGGAACTGCCGCGCCCGCCAACTGGTCAGCCGCGCCGTGCTGATCGCAAGCACGTTCGATATCGGCCGCCAGTGCGCCGGTTCCGATGGGTGGAGCGTGGGGTCGAACACCGCATGCGCCCTGCCGCAACGCAGCGCCGAGACGATCTTGCCCAGGTCGATGTGGTTGAACCGGAAGCCTTGCCACGAGATGTCGGGGTAGTGGCGATGCGCCTTTTCAAGCTGCGCGATCACCAGGTCGTTGAACTTGAACCCGGCGTGCCGCGAGTAGCCATGCGGTGGCAGATAGATCTTGCCCGGCATGTCGGCGCCGCTGAAATCGAAGTTGCGCCCGTCATCGGCAATGCAGCAGCCGATGTAGTGGCGCATGTAGCGGTTGACCGCAGGCGGATCCTGGGTTCGGAAGTTGAAGTGGATCAGATCCCAGGCGTCGGGGATCAGGTTGTCGCGTGCAATCGACAGCCAGGACTGACCCAGGCGCACGCGCACGCTGCCGCGGCTCTCCCTGGGCGGCCAGGGGCTCAGGCGGGGCACCGACTGTTCCGGTGCCATGTTGGGCCTGATGCCCGGCTCGAGCTCGGTTTCGGGTATCGGCAGATGACCCATCGCGGAATCATCCTGGTTCCGCGCCCGGTCCGGCCCCACTGCGCACCATGCGCACCAGCCGAAGCGATATGGCGCAAGATGCTACCATGCTGCGGCACTGCGTCTCGTGGCATTTGCGCGCGAAATGTAACGAAACCGCGCGACGTCGCGCGCCATCAAGCGCAATGCGGTTGTTGCACTGCGTCGCGTCGTGCCCCGGTTGATGGGGCGTCGTGCAGAGGATCGGCGCCCTACAGCGTGGTGGTGCGCACCTCGCCCCGCTCGATGGCATAGGCCGCATCGACCAGCGGCTTCAGCAGCGCCGGGTTGCTTTCGGTGATCAGGATGGCGAGGTCGGGCTCGGCATCCTTCAGCCGCCGCAGCGCCTCGGCGTAGCGCAGCGCGAGCGCAGGCGCCAGGCCCTGGAACGGCTCGTCCAGCAGCAGCAGCCTGGTGCCCACCATCAACGCGCGCCCCAGCGCCACCATCTTGCCCTGGCCGCCGGACAGCCCCGCGGCGCGGCGATCCCCGAGGTCCTTCAGCTCGGGCAGCACGGCATGCACGCGGGCAAGGCGCTCGGCCGTGGTGGCGGCAGGCAGGCCCAGCACCTGCGCCGGCAGCAGGATGTTGGTCTGCACGCTGAACGGGCCGAACAGTTTCCGCTCCTCCGGCGCATAGCCGATGCCAAGCGCGGTGCGCCGGTGCGCGGCCACGGCCGCAAGCGCCGCGCCAGCGAATTCCATGCGCGCCGCCCGCGCGCCCACCAGGCCCATGATGGCGCGCAGCGTGGTGGTTTTTCCCGCACCGTTGCGGCCGATCAGCGCCACGCGCTGCCCGGCCTCGATCGCCATGGTGACGTCGCGCAGGATGGCGGTGGCGCCGAAATCGACGCGCAGCGCCTCAAGCCACAGCATGGCGCACCTCCACCCCGATCACGTCGCGCTGCACATCGGGGTTGGCCAGCACACTGGCGGGGTCGCCCAGGGCGGCGATGCGCCCGGCGCTCCAGACCGCGACGCGATCGGCGTAGCGCTCCACCACGTCCATGTCGTGCTCGACGAACACCGATGTCACGCGCGCGTCGCGCAGCACGGCATTCAGCGTATCCATGATGGGGCGCTTTTCGGAGCTCGCCACGCCGCTGGTCGGCTCGTCCATCAGCAGCAGTTTCGGTTCCAGCGCCAGCGCCATGGCGATGTCGGCGAGCTTGCGCGCCCCCTCGTTCAATTCGCTGGCGCGCGCCTGTGCCACATCCAGCAGCCCGAACTTGTCCAGCAGGTCGCGGGCAGGGGCGGCGATCTCGGCGTCCAGCAGCGGGCGCAGCACGTGCCAGAATTTTCGGCGATGGATGGCCACGATCATCGCCACGTTCTCGATCACCGTGTGCTCGGTGAACAGTTGCGGGATCTGGAAGCTGCGCGCGATGCCCAGCCCCACGATCTTCCGCGGGCTGAGGCCGGTGACGTCATGGCCCTGGAATTCGATCCGCCCGGCATTGGGCCGCAGATAGCCGGTACTCATGTTGATGAAGGTGGTCTTGCCGGCGCCGTTCGGGCCGATGATGGCAAGTGCTTCGCCTTCGTGCACGGCCAGGTCGATGCCGTCGGCCGCCTTCACGCCGCCGAAGGCAAGCCGCAGCCCATGCGCCTGCAGCAGCGCCGCCGCCATCAGGCGCGCCTGCGCAGCACAAGGTCCTCGTAGATGCCCCAAAGCCCGCGCGCGGCGAACAGGATCAGCAGCAGCAGCGCCACGCCCATGATCATCTGCCAGGCATTGGGGAAGGCGGCGGCGGCGAACACGCGCACGCACTCGAACGCGACCGCGCCCAGCACCGGCCCCAGCACCGAACCGGCACCCCCCAGGATGGCGCTGAACACCAGCTCGCCCGACGCGGTCCAGTAGCCCAGCAGGGGTGTCACGTGCCGCGTGGTCATGGCGATGATGGCGCCACCCCCGCCCGCCAGCGCGGCCGAGATCACATAGGCCAGCAGCAGCGCGCGCTTCGCGGAGAGGCCCGCGAATTCCAGCCGTGTCTCGCGCGTCTTGATGGCGGACAGCGCCTGGCCGGCGGGGCTGGCCAGATAGCGCTGGCAGAACCAGCCGGCGGCCACCACCAACGACAGCGCCACGGCGAACATCAGCCACTCGTACGGCTCGCGTTGCAGCTGCATGCCCAGCGCGGTGGGTTGCAGCACGCGGATGCCATCGGTGCCCTTGGTGATGTGGTACGCCTTCTCCAGCACCGAGTAGAACACCATACTGAACGCCAGGTTCAGCATGCCGAAGAAGATCTCCCGGTAGCGCGCCACGAACAGCCCGACCACGAAACCCAGCAGGCCGGACGCAAGCAGGCCCAGCGGCAGCAGGATGAACAGGTCGGCCAGCGCGCTGACCTGTGCCGCGAAGGCCACGGTATAGGCGGCCGTCACGATGTACAGCGCGTGGCCGAAACTGACCTGGCCCGCGCGCAGCAGCAGCATGATGCCCATCACCGCCAGCGCCTTGGCCAGCGCGATGGTCAGCACGAACTTCATGAATGGCACCGCGAAGGCGATGCCGATCAGGATCGCGATGCCCAGCAGCGCGGGCAGGAGCAGGCGGCTGGTCATACGCGCCTGGTTTCCGGCACGCCGAACAAGCCCTGCGGGCGCACCAGCAGCACCAGCACCATGATGATGTAGGGCACCACCACCTCGAACTCGGGCGCGAAATACACGGCGATGCTGCGCCCGATCCCCAGCAGCAGCGCCGCCACCATGGTGCCCTCGATCTGGCCCAGGCCGGCGGTGGCGGCGACCGCGAAACTCAGCACGATCATGTTGGTGCCCACCCCCGGCACCAGCGACGTGGTGGGCGAGGCCAGCGCGCCGCCCAGCGCCGCCAGGCCCGCGCCGAAGGCGAAGGTCAGCAGGTACACCCGCGCCGCGTCGATACCCATGGCGGTGGCTGCCTCGCGGTCGAGCGTGACCGCGACCATCATGCGGCCCGCCAGGGTGAAGCGCAGGAACCAGGCCAGGCCCGCCAGCGTCGCCAGCGCCACCGCCGGCAGCAGGAAAAGCTGGTAGGCGGTATAGGTGATGCTGTCGTCGCCGAACGGCACCTCGACCGTGCCGAGCAGTTTCACGGGCGTGTCCTGGAACAGCGGCTGCACGCCCCAGATCACCTTCTGCAGGTCCTCGAAGATCATGAACAGCGCGAAGGTCACCAGCAGCTGCAGCACTTCGTCCTTGGCGTAGATTTTCCGCAGCAGCAGCCATTCCACCGCGGCCCCCAGCGCGCCGCCGGCGATGGCGGCGGCCAGCAGCAGCCCGCCGAAGGCAAGCCAGGGCGAGAGTTTCTGGGCGGCGATGAAGATGCCGATCGAGGCGGCCGTGCAGGCGCCGAGTGCGAAGAACCCGCCATGCGCCACGTTCACCACGCGCATCACGCCGAACACCAGCGACAGGCCGACCGCCACCATGAACACCAGCGCGGCATAGGCCAGCCCATCCAGCAGCGCGAGGCCGAGAAGCAGCGCCATTCAGCGGTGGCCGGTGCCGCGCCTCAGGCCCGGAACGGCACCGCCGCCGGCACGCGCTCCAGCATCGCGGGCGTCAGCGTCTTCAGCCAGTCCACGCTTTTGCGGCCCATCGGCGTGGTCACCAGCTCGGGCGGGAAGATGACCATGTCGGTCATCACCGCGTGCGGCACGCTGTTGTCGTGCAGCGTGGTGCCGATCAGCTGCGGCTCCAGGCCCTGGCCATCCTCCCGGATGCGCATCGTGCCGCTGGTCAGCGTCGGGAATTCCAGCCCCTTGAACGCGGCGGCCACCTGTTCCGCGCTGGGCCAGGCGCCGCCGGCGCCGGCGATGGCCTTGTCGTACGCGGTCTTGAGCGCACTGACCGCCTGCTGCGCGTGGAAGGTGGGATAGATCGGCACCTGGTTGAACTTCTGGCGGTACTCCGCGACGAACGCCTTCATCTCAGCGGAATCCTTCGCCGTGGGATGCAGGTACCAGTGGTCGCCGCGCGCCCCTATCACCACGCCGGCCGGCAGCGTGCGCCCGACCCGCTCCAGCGAGGATTCCGCCAGCGGCAGCACGAAGGTGCTGCGCTCGAACAGTCTTCGCTCGGCTGCCTGGCGGATCATGGTGTCCAGGTCGCCGCCCCAGCTGGTGCTGAGCACCACGTCGGGGCGCAGTGCCTGCAGGCGGGTGATCTCGGTCGAGTAGTCGGTGGCGCCGAAGCGCGGGAACAGTTCCGCCACCACCCGCACGCCGGGCTTCAGCACGTCCATCGCGGTCTTCCAGATTTCCCAGGAATCGCGGCCCCAGGCGTAATCCTGGTTGACCACGGCGATGGTGCGCAGGTCGGGCTTCATCTTCAGCGTGTACAGCAGCGCCGCCAGCACTTCCGGCGTGGCGTTGCCCTGGCTGCGCGCGACGTATTTGTAGTCGCGCTCCTCGAAGATGCGCTGGGTGGCGCAGTCCCACAGCAGGGTGGGGGTCTTCAGCTCCTCGTTCAGCGGCGCGCAGGCCAGGCACGAACCGGAACTGATCGCGGTCAGCAGCGCATCGACCTTTTCGTTCTGCACCAGGCGGCGGATTTCGCCCACCATGTGGTCCACGCCGGGCGCCTCGTCGATCACCAGCAGTTTTACCGGCACGCCGCCGATGCCGCCGGCGCGGTTGAGGCGGTCGATGAACAACTCGGTCGCGTTGCGGCCCGGCACGCCGAACACCGAAGCGGGGCCGGACAGGAAGGTGGCCAGCCCGACCTTGAGCTCGCTTGGCCTGGTGCCTTGCGCACGCGCCTGGCGGATCGGCAGCACCAGGGGTGCCGCGGCGCCGGCGGCCAGCAGGCTTCTGCGGTCGAGCATGGAAGATCCTCCGCGGTCGTGGTTCGTGTTGGCGGCCACAGTGCCGCGCCGCAAGCCGATCCGCAACCGGGCCAATGGGGCTTCCGGCGCGCACGAAACTGCGCCAGCATCGCAGCGCAACAGGGAACCGGGGAGACTGCACATGACCATTTCACGCCGCGGCACGCTCGCGGCCGGCGCCGCGCTGGCAATGCCGTTCATTCGTCCTGCCCAGGCGCAGGCGACGCTGGAATGGGTCGCGGGCGCGCTGGGCGGCGGCTGGTACACCATGGTCACCGGCATGGCGCAGCTGGTGCAGGAAGCCAACCCGGGCATCACCATCCGCGTCGTTCCAGGCGGCGGTGTCGCCAACCCCACGCGCGTGCACAACGGCGTATCCCAGCTTGGCATGGGCCTGGATTTCCTGGTGGCCGACGCCGCCAAGGGCCAGGAACCGTACCGCGAGCCGCATACCCGCATGGCGCATGCCGGCGTGGGCTGGAGCCCCACCGAACACCACATGCTGCGCCGTACCGATGGCGGCCCGACCGACATGAAGGCGATCCTGACCCAGCCCAATCTGCGCATCGGCTGCCCGCAGACATCGTCGTCCGACACGCTGGTGCTGGCGAAGATCCTGGCCGAGTACGGGTCGAGCTTCGAGACGATCCGCCGCGCCGGCGGGCGCGTGCTGCACGGCAGCTACAACGACATCGCCGCCGCCTATGGCGACAACCAGGTGGACTATCTGTACGTCGCCCTGGCGCGCCCCGCCGCGATGATCATGGAGATCGGGCGCGGCCGGCGCACCGGCACGCTGGTGGAATTCCCGCAGGAGCTGCGCGACGTGCTGACGCAGAAGCACGGCCTGTCGCAGGGCGTGATTCCGGCCGGCACCTATGCCGGCATGCAGACCGCCGACGTGCAGGTCACCACCATGGACACCGTGCTGTGCGTGGCCACCAGCGTGCCGGAAGATACCGTGTACCGCATCGTGAAGACGCTGATCGCCGCCAAGCCGCGGCTGGGCGCGATCCATCCGTCGATGGCGGCGTTCGAGCCGGGCAAGGGCTGCAAATACCCGGGTGCTCCGCTGCATCCGGGGGCCGCAAAAGCGTTCGCCGAAGCCGGCTGCAGCGTCTGAGCGCAAGGCAGGGTCCGCGCCTTGCGTGAACTGCGCGGCCACTGGCGCGGGCTGATCCTGTCCTATGCCGCGATCATCGCGGCGGCACATCTGTGGCTGGGTGGCGCGGGCCTGATCGAGCAGGTCGTGGTCGGCTGGTTCGGCGCCGGCCGCTGGGCGCGCGACCTGCTGTATGTGCCGGAACCGCTGCAGCTGCGCGGCTTCCACCTGGCGGCGCTGATGCCGCTGGCCTTCCTGCTGTACCAGGCGGGGCCGCGCAGCCCGAAGCATCGCCCCAGCGCGGCCGACTGGGTGTTCGCGGGCCTTGCCACGCTGCCCAGCCTGTACATCCTGCTGGACTACGAGACGATCAACAGCCGCATGGAATTCGTCGATCCGCTCAGCAACACGCAGTTCTGGCTGGGCGTGGTGGCGATCGTGCTGCTGCTGGAAGCGCTGCGCCGCGCGGTGGCGCCCATCCTCGCGGGGATCGTGGCGCTGTCGATCCTGTACATGTACGTGGGCCAGTACCTGCCGGGCGTGTTGAACACGCGCCCCTTCGGCGTGTGGGCGATCATCGAGACGATCTACTTCGTGCCCATCATCGGCGGCATCTATGGGCCGCTCACCGGCATCGTCGCCGGCACCATCGCCATGTTCATCCTGTTCGGCGCCTTCGTGCAGGGGTCCGGCACGGGGCGGCTGTTCAGCAATTTCGGCGCCGCGGTGGCTGGCGGCTACGCCGGCGGGCCGGCCAAGGTGGCGGTGATCACCAGCGGCCTGTTCGGCACCATGAGCGGATCGACCGTTTCCAACGTGGTGACCACGGGCAGCATCACCATCCCGATGATGAAGCGCCTGGGCTACGCCGCCCCGGTGGCCGCGGGTGTCGAGGCCGCCGCCAGCACCGGCGGCGCGCTGATGCCCCCCGTGATGGGCGCCGCGGCCTTCGTGATGAGCGAGATCACCAACATCCCGTATGGCGAGATCATCGTCGCCGCCGCCATCGGCGCGGTGCTGTACTACACCGCGATCTTCTTCAGCGTGCATTTCGAGGCGAAGCGATCGAACCTGGCGGCGATGCGGCCCGACGAGATCCCGTCCTGGCGCGTGGTGGCCCAGGATGCGCACCTGCTGATCCCCATCGCCGTGCTGGTCTGGCTGCTGGTGGATCGCTGGAGCGGCAATTTCGCGGGCTTCGCCGCGATCGTGGTGATCGTGATCGTGTCGTCGCTGAAGCGCAGCACGCGCATGAACCTTGCCACGCTGTTCGAAACGCTGTCGTCCTCGGCCGCGACCATGGCGGTACTGGCGGTGGCGGTGGCCGGTGCGGGCGTGATCACCAGCGCGCTCACCGTCACCGGCCTGGTGGTGGCGTTCGGCGGCATCATCAAGGGCCTGGCGGCGGGGAACCTGGCGGTGCTGTGCGTGCTGCTGATGGTGACCGCGCTGATCCTGGGCATGGGCGTGCCGACCACGCCGGCCTACATCATCACCGCGGCCCTGGGCGCGCCCTTGCTTACCGAGATGGGCGTGCCGCCGATCGCCGCGCACCTGTTCATGTTCTATTTCGCCGTGCTGGCCGATGCCACGCCGCCCGTGGCCGTGGCGTCCTATGCGGCGGCCGCGATCGCGCAGTGCAACCCCATGACCGCGGGCGTGCAGGCCATGCGCTTCGCGCTGGCCGGCTTCGTGGTGGGCTATGCCTTCATCTACGACCGCGGCGTCATGCTGATCGGCCCGCTCTACGACACCATCATCGAAACCACCGTGCTGTGCGTGGCGCTGATGCTGATCGGGGCGGCGTTCGGCGGCTGGTTCCGCTTCGCGCTGGCCGGCTGGGCGCGGGGCCTGGCGCTGGCCGCGGGGCTGGCCGGCGCCTTCGCGCACCTGCTGGGCAACGAGGTGCGGCTGGTCGTGGTGCTGGCCGCCGCCGCCCTGCTGTGGCTGGGCGGCCGCGTGTTCGCGCCGCGCGCCCTGCATGCCTGACCGCATCGCGACCCTCACCGTCACGCTGATCGCAACCCCGATCGCGATGCGGCGCGCGCAGGGGTCGGGTGCGATCAGCCGCGCGGTGAAGCGCGTGATCCTGCAACTGCGCACCGCGGACGGGATCGAGGGCCTGGGCGAGGCCAGCGCCTGGGAGCCCTTCGGCGGCACGGCCGAGGGCACGGCGGCGGCGCTGGACCTTTACCTGCGCCCCGTGCTGATCGGCGCCGATCCGTCCAACATCCACGCCGCCGTGGCCGCCATGGACCGTGCCCTGGCCGGTCACCCCGAAGCCAAGGCCGCGGCCGAGATGGCGCTGTGGGACGTGCTGGGCAAGCGCCTTGCCCTGCCGGTCTCCGCGCTGCTGGGCGGCGCGGTGCGCGACCGCATTCCGCTGTCGTTCAGCATCGCCGATCCCGACTTCGCCGCCGACCTGGACCGCGCGCGGGCCATGGTGGCAACCGGCCACCGCATCTTCAAGATGAAGACCGGGTTCCTGTCGCCGGCCGAGGATTCGCAACGCTTCCGCCGGTTGCGTGAAGCCGCACCTCAGGCGGAGATCCGCGTGGACTACAACCAGGGCCTGTCGGTGATCGAGGCCCCCGCCGTGCTGCGCGCCATCGCGGAACAGAAGCCTGGCTTCATCGAACAGCCCATCCCGCGCGGCCATGAGCGCGTGATGGCGGAACTCTCCGCCATGCTGGACGTGCCGATGCTGGCCGACGAAAGCATCTTTGACGCCGCCGACGTGCTGGCCTGCGCGCACCAGCGATGGGCCGATGCCGTGTCGCTGAAGCTGATGAAGACCGGCGGCATCCTGAAGGCCCGCGCCATGGCCGCGATCGCTGCCGCCGCGGGCCTGCCGGGCTATGGCGGCACGCTGTGGGAAGGCGGCATCGCGCTGGCCGCCGCGGCACACCTGATCGCCGCCACCGAAAGCATCTCGCTGGGCTGCGAGTTCTACATGCCGCGCTACGCCATGGTGTCGGACGTGGTCGCGGCCGACATGGCGATCGAGCAGGGCGCCATCGTGGTGCCCACGGGGCCTGGGCTTGGCATGGCGCTGGACCTTGAGACATTCAAACGCCAGGCGGAGGCGGCCCGATGACGATCGGCGTGGGTGGTTCGGACGCGGCGACGGAACTTGCGGCGATCAGATCGGTGCGCGACAGCGTGCCCCCGATCGGCGCGGCGGAGCACGAGGCCCGCATCGCGCGCGCCCAGGCACGCATGGACGCGCTGGGCGTGGAGGCCATGTGGCTCGATGGCTCGACCAACCTCACCTACTTCACCGGCGTGGTGCACGGCCAGACCGAGCGCATGATCGGCGCCATCATTCCCCGCCGCGGCCAGCTCACCTACCTGGCGCCGGCCTTCGAGGTGGAGAAGCTGACCTCGATGCTGAAGATTTCTGGCCCCGTGCGGGGCTGGCAGGAAGATGAAAACCCCTATGAATTGTTCACGACGATCCTGAAGGAACAGCAGATCACGCGCGGCGGCATCGCGATCGACGATCACGCCAGGTGGTTCACCGTGGAAGGCATTCGTGACGCGGCTGGGCCGGACTATAAGCTTGGCCGCGCCTTCCCGATCGCGTCGGAATTGCGCAGCACCAAGACCGAGCACGAGATCGCGCTGATCCGCGCCTCCATGCAGGCGACGCTGGAAATCCAGGCCGCGGCGGCGCGCATCATGCGGGATGGCATCACCACCAACGAGGTGCGCGCCTTCCTGAACGACGCGCACCTGAGGGCCGGTTTCGACGGCGCCATGCGCTTCGGCCTGGTGCTCTTCGGGAGCGCATCCGCCTATCCGCATGGCGTGCCGTACGCGCAGACCCTGACGCCAGGCGACGTGGTGCTGATCGACTGCGGCTCGACCTTGCACGGCTATGCGTCGGACATCACCCGTGCGTACGTGTTCGGCGAGCCGACCGCGCGCCAGAAATTCCTGTGGGACACGGTGAAGGCCAGCCAGGCGGCGGCGTTCGCCGTGGCGAAGCTTGGCGTTGCCTGCGGCGCGCTGGACGACGCGGCGCGAAAAGTGATCGCCGATGCCGGCTTCTCGAAGGATTACGACACCCCCGGCCTGCCACACCGCGTGGGCCACGGCCTGGGCCTGGACGGGCACGAGGAGCCGTACTTCGTGCGCGGCAACGCGCTGCCTTTGGCGGTGGGCGTGTGCGGCAGCATCGAACCCACGCTGGCGATCTATGGCGAGTGCGGCATCAGGCTGGAGGACCACATCTTTGTCACCGAGCGCGGGGCCGCGTGGTTCACGCAGCCGGCGCACAGCGTGCAGGAGCCGTTCCGGGGGGTGGGGTAGGCGGGGCCGCCGCGCCCAGCGGTCAGGCCGGCAGCGCCGCCACCCCCAGCACGCGCCCGTCCATGCCCTGCACGATCGCGGCGTAGCCCGTGCCGGGCTCGGCCGGCGCGCGCCAGGCGGCGGCGGGGCCGGTCCAGCTGCCCAGCGTTTCCAGCCGCCGCACCGCGTTGGTGTCGGCAAGCGTGCGGCCGGAATTCTCGCCGCCCAGCACGCGCGTGGTGGCGCCAGGCGTGTAGCCGACCAGCTGCACGCGCGCCGGCGCGGCCACCGCGCCCTCGGCCACGCGCACCAGCACCGACACGCCATCCCGCGCCAGCGCCACCGCCACGCCGTCGCCCGGCCGCGCCGCGGCCAGCGCGCGCGTAACGGCGGCGCGGTCGGACCCGACCATCTCGGCCACGCCGTCCACCACCAGCTGCGGCGTATAGATGGCGCGCAGGTTGAACTGCCGGCCGTAGTCGCGCTGGCGGCGCGTGGCCTCGGGCAGGGAAAACGGATCCTTCCAGCCCAGCCGATCCCAGTAGTCCACGTGGAAGCCCAGCGCCACCACGTCGGGCCGGCGCGCCAGCTCGCCCAGCAGCACATCGGCCGGCGGGCAGGACGAACAGGATTGCGAGGTGAACAGCTCCACCAGCACTGTCCGTGGCTGGGCGTGCGCGGCGCGCGCAACAGCCGCCAGCCCAGCAAGACCGGTCAGTCCACGGCAGGCGTCGCGTCGGGACAGGGGCATGGGTGTCCTCCAATTCCCCCGATACGCGATGCCGCGACGAGAGGTTACCCATGCCGCGTGCATTGACCCGGGCAGCGCGCGATTGGCATCAAGGTGGCCCGCCCCGCCACGCCCGCCCCGCCACGCCCGCCCCGCCACGCCCGCCCCGCCACGAAGGACCCGGCATGTCCCGCCTCGCCGCCATCGACGTCACGCTGAACCGCATCCGCGCCAAGATCCGTCAGGAACGGCTGGGCGCCATGACCTCGGCGAAGGCGCGGCCGATCGTTGCCACCACCGGCAAGGACCAGGCGTTCTGGGAGTCGCTCGCCAAATACGAAGCCGAGCTTCGCCGGCTGCTGCGCGGCCTGCAGGGCGAGCTTTCGGCCCTTGAACACCGGCGCACGCTGCTGTGGCGCATCCCGCGCGAGCTGCGCTACTCCGCCCGCCAATCCATCGATTCGCGCGAAGGCAGCGTGCTGGAGCTGGTGGAACTTGCCGAGACCGTGTTGCGCGAGCTGCTGGAGCTTGCCGGCGGCAGCGGCACGCTGAAGCTCGGCGACTGGCAGAACCTTGGCCAGAAGGCGACCGAGGCGATCGAGAAGATCGAATCCGCGCTGATGCAGCAAACGATCCAGCAGGTGCAGAAGGGCCCTGCCTTCGATGCAGCGAACGCGCATCACGGGCTGGGCATCGGGCACCTGGCGCCACTGGTCGGCCTGCTGATCGCGCTGATCATGAAGCAGCGCGCCGAGCGCGGCCGCGGCAAGGGCTGATGGCGCGGCTCAGCCCAGGCTGAACGCCTCGTTGATCGCGCTTTTCACGCCGCCGCCCATCTGCGGGCCGCCGCCGGCGACGTAGATGGCGTTGCCCACCACCACCGCGCCCATGCCGTGCCGCGGCGTCAGCATGGGCGCGTAGCTGGTCCAGCGGTCGGTGGCGGGGTCGAAAGCCTCGTTCTGGCCGTACACGCGGTTGGTGCCTTCGCCGCCCATCACGAACACCTTGTTGTCGAACCACACCGTGCCCTGGCCGCTGCGCGCCGTGGGCAGCGGCGTGCGGAAGGTCCACTGGTCGGTCTTCGGATCGTAGCTGTGGTGCAGGTTTGAGTTGGTGTGGAAGCTGTCCACCCGGCCGCCCAGCACATGCACCTGGCCCGCCACCACGACGATGCCGGTATGGTCGCGCGCCACCGGCATCGGCTGGCGGCGCGCGTAGCGATCGGTTCCCGGGTCGTACACCAGGTGCCAGTCGATGCTGCGGCGCCAGTCGCTGCCGATGGCCCCGCCAACCAGGTGGATCTTTCCATCCAGCGCGATGCAGCCGATCGCGCCGCAGGCCTCGGGCAGGCGCCGGATCCTTGTCCACGTCGCGCCATCGAAGAAGAAGGCCTCGTCGTGCGGCGTGCGGTTCTGCTCGATGAAGCCGCCGAAGGCGTACAGCCGGTCGCCCAGCGTCACCACGCCCACGTGGTTGGCGCCACGCGGCAATTGCGCCAGCTCCTCCCACCGGTCGGTCGCGGGGTCGTAGGCGTGGTGATAGGGCTTGTCCACGCGCTGCTCGGCATAGCCGCCCACCAGGTGCACGCGGTTCCGATAGGCCGCCGCCCAGGCCATCTCGGTGCGCGGCAGCGGCAGAGGTGCCCGCGGTGTCCAGCTGCCCTGCGGCGTGGCCTTCGGTGCGGGGCTGTCGGTCACGGCGTGCTCGGCGTGCAGCGGCGGCAGGTCGATGCGGCCGGGCTGGGCCAGCCGCTCGAACTGGTTGTGGCGGTGGTCGTGCTGCTGCGCCGAAGCGGGCAGCGCCAACAGGGCAGGGGCGGCAAGCACGGCGCGGCGGCGAAGCGGCATGGCGGGCCTCTCGGGTGGCAGGGTCGCGCAAGGCTCAGTCGGGCCGGCCTGCGCGTCAACCGCGCGCGTGGTTGATCGCCTGTCGGGCCCGCCCATATGCCACGCTGCCAGGATCGGAACCGGGAGACGCACCATGCATCGTCGCGACCTGTGGCTCACCCTTGCAGGCAGCGCCCTGCTGCCCGCGGCGGCGCGGGCGCATCACGGCTGGGGCAGCTACGACGCGCAGCAGCCCATGACGCTCTCCGGCCCCGTGCGCACGCTGGCCTTCGCCAATCCGCATGTTCACGTGGACGTGCAGCAGGCCGATGGCAGCACCTGGGAGGTGACGCTGGCGCCGCCGTCGCGCATGCAGTCCCGCGGCGCGATCGAGCGCGTGCTGCCGGTCGGCACCACCATCACCGCCCATGGCTATCCCAGCCGCGTGCGCGAGCGCGAGCTGCGCGCCGAGTGGATCGAGGTCGCCGGCACCCGCTATCAGATGCGCTGAGCGGCGGTGCAGCACACCGCCGGCGGGTGGCTTCATGCCATTGAGAGCTCGGGCGCGGGCCTGCTGGTGCGCGACGCGGTATGGCTCTATCCGGCCGCCAACGTGCTGCACGTGCTGGCGGCGCTGGTGTTCTTCGCCGCGGTCGCGGTGATGGATCTGCGTGTGCTGGGCCTGGTGGGCGGGGACCCCGTGCGCCCGACCCTGGCGCGCTTCCGCCGGGTGGCGGTGGCGGCGTTCCTGGCGATGCTGGCCAGCGGCGGCGTGCTGTTCCTGGCCGAGGCGACGGCGCTGGGCGCCAACCCCTCGTTCCAGGTGAAGCTCGTGCTGATCGCGCTGGGCCTGGCGAACGTGCTGTGGCTGGAGGCGAGCCTCAGCCGCGCCGCGCCCGGGGCGGTGCCGGGCGCGGCACGGCGCGCGGCGATGCTGTCGCTGGCGCTGTGGCTGGGCGTGGCCGCCTGCGGCCGGTTCATCGCCTATGTGTAGGGCGGCGTAGGGCGCGGCGCGCCCGGCCAAGCCAGTGGTTCAGCCCGCCGCCAGCGCCGCCTCGGCCCGGCGCACGGCGGCGAGGGGAAGGGCGGCGCGGCCCACCACCTGGCCACCGATCACCGCCAGCCAGTTCTCGCCCTCGGGCGGCGCGCTGGGCAGCAGCTTCACCACCCGGGCGTCGCGATCAAGCGCCACCGCGCGATACAGCCGCCAGCCAGTCCAGACCGGCCCCTGCAGCAGCACGACGCGGGCGATGGCCTCGCCCGCGTCGTCGCATCCGATCCATTCCCGGGCGCGATCCTCGCGCCCGGTGTCACTGTGGCCCCGCTGCCAACGGAGCCGCGTCATCAGAAAACTGCCTCGGTCAACGCGTCTCCGTCAGGCGCTTTTCGCCATGATCTCGTCCGCGATGTTGCGCGGCACCGGATCGTAGTGGTGGAACTGCATGGTGAAGCTGGCACGCCCCTTGGTCATGCTGCGCAGGTCGGAAATATAGCCGAACATTTCCTTCAGCGGCACATGCGCGCGCACGACAACCGACGTGCTGGCCATTTCCTGGTTCTGGATCATGCCGCGGCGGCGGTTCAGGTCGCCCACCACGTCGCCCACATGGTCCTGCGGCGTGGTCACCTCCACGTCCATGATGGGTTCCAGGATCACGGGGCTGGCCTTCTTCATGCCCTCGCGGAAGCAGGCCTTGGCGGCGATCTCGAAGGCCAGCGCGGACGAATCGACGTCGTGGTACTTGCCGTCCACCAGCGTGTACTTGAAGTCCACGGTGGGGAAGCCGGCCAGCACGCCGGTGCTGGACTGCACCTTGATGCCCTTTTCCACCGCCGGGATGTATTCGCGCGGCACGCTGCCACCCACCACCTTGTTCTCGAACACGATGCCCCCGTTGCGCTCCATTGGCTCGAAGATCACCTTGACCTCGGCGTACTGGCCCGACCCGCCCGACTGCTTCTTGTGGGTGTAGGTTTCGGTGTGCGCCTTGCTGATGGTTTCGCGATACGCCACCTGCGGCGCGCCCACCGCGGCCTCCACGCCGTATTCGCGGCGCATGCGATCGACGATGATCTCCAGGTGCAGCTCGCCCATGCCGGACAGGATGGTCTGGCCGCTTTCCTGGTCGGTGCGAAGCCGCAGGCTGGGGTCCTCGCCCGCCAGCTTCTGCAGTGCCAGCGTCATCTTCTCGACCGCTTCCTTGGTCTTCGGCTCGACGGACACGTCGATCACGGGCACCGGGAAGGCCATGCGCTCCAGGATCACCGGGTCCTCGGACGCGGCCAGCGTGTCGCCGGTGCCGGTATCCTTGAGGCCCACGAAGGCCACGATGTCGCCGGCGAAGACTTCCTTGATCTCGGCCCGCTTGTCGGCGTGCATCTGGAACATGCGGCCGATGCGTTCCTTGTGGTCCTTGGTGGTGTTCAGCACCGTGTCGCCGCTGGC